>Ga0315914_1004153_pt1 | contig 21701 bp, 10 predicted proteins | sample MpolenodulesMG_FD_203920 | JGI IMG/M metagenome (GOLD analysis project Ga0315914, IMG submission 203920) | Medicago polymorpha root nodule microbial communities from Los Angeles, California, United States - elongated nodules | ecosystem: Host-associated > Plants > Roots > Nodule | place: USA...
TATCCTCTCTTTTGATACACTCTCTCTCTCTCTCTCTCTCTCTCTCTCTATATATATATATATATATATATATATATATATATATATATATATATTTCTAACACCTAAATGTGTATACCCTTGTGATCTTCAACTTCTTGACAATAGATGAGAACATCCTACAACAGTTCAGCAAATACAAATGGAATGTTTTTAAATTACACTAGTTCAGCAAATACGCAGTTCAGCAAGTTACAGCAGTTAGTAATTCTTACATGTTAGTAATTCTACTATATTAGCTCAAAACTTTATTGTAAAGTCTTCGAGTTCTACTCCAAATTGGTTGAAATGATCTACATAATATAATATATTTATCTTTCTTCGCCGCTATTTCAATTTTTTGTGGTGAACGGAGTTTGAACACCAGACTTTGTATATATTAAACATTGTTCTTACCAACTGAGGTAAACTCACGGGAACATTTCAATATTTTCTAGTAGTATATATAAATTTAATGGGAGTTTTTAAATCATATTATTATTATTATTAGCTTCTATGGTCTAGTAGTCCCATTTGGAAGAAAAAAAATTTAAAAAAAAAACTTAAAACATTTTTAAAATTTATTTCTTAGGAAAAGAATAAACTAAGTACAATTTTTTTAGGTACAAACTTTTATAAGAATTACCAATTTAATTTTAAGGTTAAATATGTTTTTATTCTCTCTAAATATGTCAACTTTTTATTTTAATCCCTCTAAAAAATTTCTTCAACTTATAGTCCTCCAAAAGTTTTCCATCTTCACTTTGGGTCCCTCCTTTCAAGTAAACTCATGTGTAGAATTCATATTTTTATAATAAAATTTTGCAGAAAAATTTATAATATTATAAGAATCTCTTCAAAAAAAATTAGAACTTTTTAACAAAATATGAATTAAATATAAATTTTTATATTTTTGGCGGTTAAAAATTCATATTTAATTTATGTTTTGTTAAAAAAAATCTTTTTTTGAGAGAGAGTTTTACAATATTCTACACATTTATGCACAATTTTATAAAAAAATACAACAATTAACTTAAAAATAGGGATCAAAAGTTGTGATTGAAAATTTTATAGATTTGGTTTCGATTTGGTTTGTTCCTTATCCGAGTGCGTTTGTTCCATTCAAGTTGCAGTTATTTCGATTTGGCTCAAGTTGCATTATGGGTTTCGGATTTGGGTCTAAGATGGAAGAGGATGAATAGAGATGAACCAAAAACTCAGATCTTTCCCTTCTATTAAATTTTGGAATTTTTAATTAAATAAAACTAAAAAGGATTTTCATATTAATTGACTATATAATTAAAATAAGTTAAAAAATATTATTTCATAAATATATTTCAGCTTTACTTAAATGATTTTTAAATAATTAAAACATGTCAAATGCACTACACGCTGAGGGTGACAATCTTCCGGATTATTGAGAACGTTATTTGAGACCTTTGATGCCATTTATTTCAGTTAAATAGAACGAAAACACGACTCATTAGATTTCAAAATATAATTCACACAAAGCAAAACATAGCATTAAGGCCAATTTTAAAAGGTGAAATATGAAATGTTTAAAAGAAAACATAGTATATGTACCTTCCAAAATAATAAGCGAAAGGTGAAATGGCAAATGACACAACTCGTTGCGGTAAAATACGAAAACAAAGTTACTCATTCCTTTGTTTAACGCCAATTTTGTGAAAAGATTCAGACCTGCAAATGTCAATTTCAACAACATTACATATATGAGTGGCTTCCATCTTTGAAACCAATTTTGACCTGCTTACTTATCCCAAAAAAAAATAAAAATACATTATTAAAATGCTAGGACTTAGATATACAAAGGTTATAACATAATAACTTTGTAAAATTTCGAGGGAAGAGTCTTCAAAGAAAAGGCATATTTGGTCAAAATAGTAACTAATTTTTTCTTTACATTCTTGATCATGTGATGAATACATAACAGACACAAGGAAGCATATAGAACTTTATGAAATTTCAAAATTACATGCATCACTAAGAAAGCGATTGAAAATCATCTTAAATCATGTCTTTCATAGAAGAATAAAATGTATAAATAAATCCAGCAACCTAACAATAAAGTACAGTTATGGAAGAACAAAAGAGATGAAGTAGATTTCAAAACATAAAACATTAAGAAGTTTTTTTCAATAAATGCGATTGACTATGGTCTAAAGTAAACAAACTACAACAAATAAAATTTAAAATAGAGTGCAGAACAACTAAGTTGTTGGAAAATAAACTATGAGTGTGGAACCTTAAATCAATCAAGATTTAAGAAACCTTAACCCTAGTTTGTTTAGTTTAGTTTGACTTGGTCATTATAGGCTTTGTGTTAGTTGATTGAATCATATAATCTAAATTATATTATGAATTAGTTGTATTGTTGTTATCGAGATCTATTATTCAGTTATGGTTACTAATTTGAATTTTCCATTATAAATCATTTACTTTAAATCCCTTGTCACTCTCTTTATATCAATTAACTTCAATCTCCAATCAATGAAATGTGTTTATCATTCAGTGATTTTGATTTGTTTGTATTATAATTTAATTGTTTAATGAATTTGCATATAACATTGTAATTCAAGAAGTATTATATATTTTGTTAAAAGAAGAAAAAGCGTAAAATCAATCAAATTATAATACACACATACAAGTACTTCATATTTATCACATTTTCATAATTCACATAGGCACACACACATATGATCATCCTTAAGAGCTTGAGTGCCTTGTGTTTAGTATGGATATGATATGCTCTATTTTTATAAGTCACACATGCATGCACGCACGCACAAGCGCGCACACACATAAGCATCAAGATCTCAACAACTTGTTGCTTCTAAGAATATTGGATCTTGTGCAATCACACATAGTATAACACATTTACAACTTGTTGCTTGCCTTTCTCTCGTGTTTTAAATTTTATCAAATTCAAACAACATATCATTAGGGACTTTATTGCAAGGTGTAACTTGTTCAGAGACCGAGTTTGAGTGAAGAAACCCTAAACCCATAGTTTATGTTTGTATTTTTTTTAGTGTTTAACTCTAATTTCTTTAGTTTAGTTTGATTTTGTCATTCTTGTAATCTAAATTTGATTAGGAATGAATTGTATTGTTATGGAGATCTATTAGTGAGGAATACTCTGAGCCTCATGTAAGACAACTAAATGCACCTCGAGTATTTAGTTATCATTGTTAATTTGAATTCTTCGTGATAAATCATTTCCTATAAATCTCTGTTAATCTCTTTGTATCAATTAACTCTAATCTCCAATAAATGAAATGTGTTTATTATTCAGTAATTTTGATTTGTTTGTGTTATAATTTTATTTATTGTTGTTAATTATGCGGGTACTGTTTACTTCACGAATCATTTTTCCTATGTGATGTTTTATTCATACCTTAGTTTACTTCCAACTTAATCTTTGTACAAAGATTGACAAAAAATTTGCACTATCATTTACTTTTTTTCTACTAACCAATGTTTGAAACAAGACAATATCTTCAAGATAATGATTAGTGCAACTGACTTAAGACATGACCTCCATTTCCTTGCCGCTCCTTCAATTTCTTTTTCAAATGCACGTGTTCATGTAAATCAAAATGCAGATAAATTTGTTGTTTCAGTCTATTTCTATAGTTTGATAGGTTATGTGTATAATCTTTGGCATTTACGATTAGGTTATCCTTCTTATGAAACACTGACTCAAAATAAAAGTTTCCTTCTATTATTGTTGTCAACAAAAATTTATTGCCTTGTGATGTGTTTTCATGCTAAACAAAGAAGATTTTCATTTCCATTTGTTTACCACTTCCAAAGATTGTTTCGATTTAGTACACATGGATATTTGAGTACTCTTTTTCATTCCAGCGATGTTTGTGTATAGATGAATTTTAATATAATTACATCTAAATCAAAGAGTAAATGAATCAGTGATCTTTGAAAACTTACTGAAACAATTGAACTTTCTAAGTTCATAGAAAAATTGGAACTGGTTGATATCTATGTGTTGGGCAAAAAGTACATTTGGTTTCGCCTTGATGGAAGTGAAATGAGTATAATAAATAGATTCTTCTTGTTGGAAGGATCTTTAAACATTGGAAGGTTGGTGACTAGTCAGAGGGGGGTGAGGACATTTCTGACCAACTGTCTGATCTAGTTGAAATGTTCAGTTTAAAATTAGGGGCATGAACTGTTGTGCTTCAATCAATGTTCTAGGGAACATAAAGAATTTTTGCCTTTTCTAGAAATTTTTTAGAAGTCCTTTCAAGTTGAATTAAATAAATGGTGAAGGCGACTATAACATTAAATGTTTTTCATGCAGATTTGTAGGTACGACGAAGGAGAAGTCAATTAATTAAAGTTGAAAAAGACATAATATGGCTGGAGAGTATTGACGCAATAAAAGGTGAAGTTGAGGATCTCTTTGAAAATAACTTTTTTAGAGAAATGGCAGCAAGATCGCGCCTGAGTGGAGTCACTTTTCAACACCTTTTAGGGAGGAAGTGTTGTTGGTGCCTTTTAGGGAGGATGAGGTAAAAAAAAAAAAGTCATATAAAGGTTGTGATGGTGACAAAATCTTGAGTCCGATAGATTTAATTATAACTTTGTTAAAGATTGATATAGATTTGTCAAAGAGAATATCATGGGCTTCATATCAGAATTCCATCGTAAGCGATTTATCCAAAAGCATTAATGACTTCCTTTTTAGCACTAATCTTGTAGGTAGATCATTTTCAGAGTTAGAGGATTACAAGACTATTCGTATGGTTGGTTGTATGTACAAGATTATTTCAAAATTAATGGCAAACAAGTTGAAGAAAGTTCTATCAAAATTGATTTATGTTAATCATGACATTTGTTTCTGAGCGACAGTTACTTGATGGAGTAGTGGTAGTAAGTGAGCTAATACGCTTGAGAAAGAGAAGGACAAACGAGTGCATGTTGTTAAAATTGCATTTTGATAAAGCTTATGATTCAGTTAATTGAGAATATATAGAGTTTATGTTGTTTAAGATGAGTTTCTTATTAAAACGGGATTGCATCTTTACAAGTTCTTTATCAAATTTTGGTAAATGGAAGCCCCACATAATACTTTAAGGTCGGTAAGGGGCTAGCTTTTCGGTTAAATCAAGTTATGCAGTGTTGTCTCGTTTATGTTTCCCTGTAGATTTTTGATGAGGACTTTGTTGTAGCTGCAAAGCGTATTTGGAACACCATGGTTCCCTCAAAAAGTAGTGCATTCAAATGACGTTTATTTTAAGGTTGAATTTAAACTAAAGTGGAATTGTGGAGGAGATTAGTAATAAGAGATGTCCATCAACAATATTATGTGTGGTGTTTCAACGATATTGAATCAACTAGTCATTCTTTTGCGACGTGCCTAAAAACTTTAGGCTTATGGAACATGATTTTTAATTGGACAGGTGTTCATTTGTCTTATTAGAACTGTGAAGTGGTGAAGAATTTCTTACTTTACAACAATGTTTGTAAAGGAAAGAAAGGGAAACAAGTTTCTCATACTTTGTTGCTAACATCGATTTGATGTGTTTGGTTGTAAGCAAAATAATGCACTTTTCATTATAAAAGTAAGTAATCTTTTGACGATGGTCGTTCAAATTATCGTCGATTTTGCTCTTATGGTTTATTTATTGTGAGGATCGAAATAAAATTTTAAATTTTTCGAATTGGTGGTTTAACTCAATTGTTTGTCTTTATTTAAATTTTGGTTCTAAAAAATAAAAACTTGGATTTTAGGATAAAAGAGGAAAAAGTGTCATTTTATAAAAAGTTGAGAACTAAATTTATATCATATATGTTCTTAAGTTTTAACTCAACCGATAAAAATCTCCAAATTATTAGATCAAACAATGTGATAATAGTGAACCCCAACTCCTCCACTAATTCGTGACCGTGTGAATTTCCAATGGCTATTACAATTTTATCTATCTACTAAAAAAATTGATACCATAAACCCTCTTCTTATACTCTCATATCATATCAAATGGTTGAGATTCAATCATTCTCTCAAGATTAAATCTAAACCATACACTGCCACCCCCTCTTTACACACACGCACACTCTCAGTCTCATCTCTCTCTTCTTCACGTGCGCCGCAGAGCTCTGAAACATCACCAGAGTTCATCTCTATCGCCGCCGTGGAGCTCACCACAGTGCATCTCTGCATTTGCACTGTCTTCCTATTCCAATAGGTATAATTTCTTTATCCTATGCTGCTTTTGTTTGTATTATCTATTTAGTTACATAACATAACAAATTATGAAGGGAAAAAAATGTGATTTTTGTCTCTGTTTTTTGTACTCAAGTTAGTTTTGATGTATGTAGCACCGACCCTTTTGATGGAAGATGTGTCTGGTGTCCGACACTGACATATGTGATTACGTTAAATTAATTCATTTTTTAATGTGATTAAATGTATGCATGTAGTATTGTGTTTGGATATTGCATGTCAAAATTTGGTGCATTTTGATAAGTTTTACTGTGTGAAAGAAATTCTGGAATATATGTAGTGAAAATAGGTATTGTTGGAAAATGCCGTGTAAATCAGTCTAAGTATGTGTTTTTACTTGAATTCTTGGCGTTGAATTTTCGAACGAGAACAGTTGCATTTTATTCGTATATGAGTTGGCTATCGATAGTAAAAAATTTAGATTTTTCAGAAGTCATTTGCTTGTCTGATCAGATTACTGTCTCTCTGCTGATCCGTTTTGAATCTGAACCTGTTTCCGTTACATACTATACTGTAAACTATGCTCTGTCTATAATTTTTCCTGTAACTTTTTCATGTAAAGATTGTGTAGTTTCAGTCTCAGAACATAAATTTTGCCTAAATTTGGGCCTAACTTAATCCCTACACACCGGCTTGTAGAGTGAGGGATGCCTCCCAGTTATAAACTCCTTTTTCAGACCTTATCTCATCCAATATGAGACTCTTAACTGACCGTTTTATGTCCTTGCCATCAGTGGCGTAGCCAGGAACTTTGAGTAGTGGGGGCACTGTATATATAAATTTGTAGCAAGGTCATCTTAAATAATTTGGAAAACTTATTTTGATTTTGTAGCAGAGTTATCTTAAACAATTTAGATGCCAATGTACAATAATAATTTAGAGGCCGATACCGATTTGGAGTAGTCATTTTTATCTCTAGATGTGTGATGTGTTATCACTAAAATATTTGAATTTTATCAAAACTATGAACACATTTTCAAATGTTTCTTTTGTTACTAATTGTATAGTATTATTGAAAAATATATATAAGGATTAAATTAACTGACTAAAGACACATTAAAAAATCAAAATGACAAATAAAAAACAAAGTTTATTTTTGTAATTTTAATAGTAAGATTGATAACCCCTCTTGATTCAAAACCTTTAAGTTTTTCCATAATATTACGTTACATTAATATTATATATTAATTATTAAAAAAATGAAACGAAGGTAAAAGATATTGATGTTGAGAGTGCACTGAGTATTTTTATTTCACAGGCTCTAATCAACCAAAATTTAGTGGGGGCACAAGCCCACAGATTGCCAAAGGTGGCTCCGCCACTGCTTGCCATGACCTTGTTAGATAAAGTAAAGTTGGTGTTCCTACACTTGATAGGAACTGTGGTGGAAAACAAAGTAACTAGAAGATGGGCATTTAGGCAGAGCAGGCAAACATATATAGTTTCATCAATTTATTTTGTCATAATTTTTACAGTAAAACATTTCAAATGATAGGTATTGAGGATTTTAACACTAAATGAGTGCTATTGTGAAAAAAAACTGCCGTTATTTATTCAATCCTTAGTTATGCTAATTGCTTGTTGTAACCATGAAGAAAGAAATGTAATTTTTATTTTTAACCTAGTGTGAATTTTCAAATAGTTCCTAAGTTGAAGTTTGTCTGATGGTTAACTTTGAAAAAAAAGGTTGTCTGATCGTTATCCTTACAATCAATAAGGATGGTTCTCCAATGTCATCATTCAATGTCTTCATGGTGTGTTTAATATCAGTGTCATATCTTTATAAAATGGACAAGGCTTTTTTTTTTCCATCACTTAGTGTTCCTTACAAACATTGTATGGACTGATGAAGAGAGGGAGAGAGAATTAATTTTCCAACAACCTTGCTACAGATAGAAGGGACATTGATGTCACCTTGACAAGTATAATGGGCATGGTAGCAGTCACGTGGCTGAATTGTCTAAGAAGGCGTCTTCCACCAAATACAAGGTTTCTTCACACCTTGAAAGGCCATCAATCAGACCAAATTTTAATGTCTCCTGCTCTTGCTTCTCTGGACCTTCCTGACATCTGGACTCCTAATTCTTCATGTCAGAGTGCTCCTGCCGTACATAAAAGCCGTAAGCATCTCTATCCTTTGGTTCGACAATTATTTCATTGCTATTTGTTTGAGAAAGAAGAAAGCGAGAAAGCATGAGTTAATTTGCATCTTGCACAATGTAGGTATGTTAAGTATAAACTGAGTGGTAATAAATACAAACATTAACATTACCCTATTTACTATATTTACTTGATACTACTAGACCATAACTACTTCTTTACATAAATTCTAGTACTCCGCCTCATGGTGGAGGATATAGATCATACACCAATCTTGTTACATGTGTAGCGGATAAGAGGACTCATCAAAGACTTGGCGAATACATATGTCGATTGATAATTTGAACTTCTTCAATTTTATTTTTTTTTGATAATTTGAACCTACAAAGTTATGCCTGATGATAAAACTTTATCTCTGATAAAATAACAGTCTATCTCAATGTGTTGAGTTCTTTTGTGAAATTCTGAATATGAATAATATGCCGCACAACTTGATTATCACAAATGATCGTCATCTACACAACTTCCTCAAATTTAAGCTCCTGAAGTAATTATTTGAACTATATGAGATCACAAGAAGCTCGATATTATACATATATGCTTGACCTTGCAGCAATGTTTTGTTTCTTACAACCAAGGGATAAGTTTGCTGCCAACAAATACATTGCACCACTAAACAATGATTCATTGATGGGCTTTTGCAAGCATACCCCCTCCCTCTTCGATCTCCCTCTGTGCACCCCATCTCTCCACCTCTTCCTCCATTCCTAGGACTAACCCTCTATCAAGAATCAGAAGTTTCGAGTCATTTTGGGGGTTTTGGCTTGTTGGTGAAAAGCGGTTATTCCGAAGGGGCTGATATTGGGAGATCAAAGAAAGTGATGAGCTTCTGAACAACATTGTTGCAATGCAATACAATGCGTTTTCAGGTTTTGTCTTGCTGCGATGGTTCCAGAATGTGGTGGCGTGGATGCCGAGAATTGGGAGGGGGGTTTCTCCACTAAATTTATTTCATGGTGCATTGGTGGGCTACTCAAAAGTAGTCCAACATAAAACCCACATAAGGTTACCATCAACAAAAATACAATACCCAAAAGTAGTTCGCCTGGTAGTAGGATAGTCTACCCAATCAACATCCAAATATCCCATAACCCAAGTATGTCCTTGGTTTTCAAATGTAAGACCTATTGGATTCGCTTTGATATACTTCAAGAAGTGATTTACGTCATCTCGAAGTCCTCCATAGGGTGAGTTAAAAAATTGACTTACTACACTGACAACAAGATATCTTAGTTAGTGACAATGAGATGATTTAGTTTTTTGAGTATTCATTTGTATCTCTCAGGATCTGGAACTGTCTCCCTCTGATCTGTAGAAGTTTGATGTTAGGATCCTATAAAGCGAATAGGTTTGGCATTTTTCGAACCTATTTCCTCTAGATTTTCCATGACAAACTTCTATGAGAAATTACACTGCCATCCCATGGATTATAGTACCTTATCTCAAGAAGCATTGGAGCCTACCTGACCTTTTGTCTTAAAGTGATGAGAAATATATTGTTTTAGCTAAGCAATGCCATGATGATCACTGCCTGTAAATGACACTAACATCAACATACACAACCAACAGTCTACATCCCTAGAGGAAGAGGAGCAAGATTCTAAATCCCATTGCTCTTATAGTGCTTTACATGCAGTCTTAGGAATAGATACTTAAGAAAAGGAAGAAAGACAAGAAAATACGAAGATGACAAGCCATGATAGCTTAATCTAACACAATGAAGAGAATATTATGAGTAGATCATATACCTTTGCGAACTGCAATAGGAAGACCAAGTTCAGGAGGTTGGGTTGTCGTGGGTGGAGTTGAAGAAGGATCTATTGGAGTTTTAATGTAGAGGTATATGTACTGGAAGGAAAGGCATGTGTGGTAGAGATGGAGGAGATTGACGATGATAGACCTGTGAGGGATGAGTAGGAGTAGAATTATCGTGTGCCTAGAGCTAGGGGTGAGCACAAAATCCGAACTCGCCCACCAACCGATATATCCGAGTCACCTGCGGGTTCATCAGGCGGGTTAAAACGGGTCTCGGGTGAAGAAATGCTAAAAAATAGGGTATGTGTGGGTTTAGACGGTCGGGCCCGGTTTTTACAAATCCAAAACCGTGTAAACCGAACCCGACCGTCCTATAATAAAAATTACTCCACAAAGCCCAATCCATTATACATATCACCCTCAAATATATATAATTCCTCATCTCTTCTTGTTAAATTTTTTATAACGTAATATTTTAATGATTGCTATGATACTTTGATCTATGACCTTTTTCTTTTTAATTTATTGATGAAAATCTTATTAAAAAAATAGCCAAATAAATTTGAGATGAATAAAAAAATATTGGAGAAATAACCGAATCAACCCACCCGATCAAACCGAGACCCGTCCAAACCGAAACCCGCACAAATCGTATTAATTTGTGGGCGGAATTGGGTCTTTAAATTGGATGATCGGTTTCATACATCTTTCCGAGTTCAGGCCCGAACCCGCCTGAACCCGACCGTTGCTCTACCCTACCTAGAGCATCATTGGTGGAGTATACTCAGCTGAGATAGGAGGAACAGGTAAAGCGGTCGACATATACTTGAGTGCATAATGTAGTCCAAAGAGAGATACAGGCTCGGAGAAGGGAACATCGGCTGAGATTAGATACTTGGGTAGATTAGAAAAATTATTTTGTTAACTACATTGTTGCGATTAATAAGCGTATATCAAGCTAGATATTTTAGTTAACTTAGTTTATACGCCAGTTATGTTACGAGTTTTGGGTGGACACAAATTGTTTTGCTTCTATATCTATAAATAGTTTGCTAGAAGCTATCATTCTTTTCCTCCTAATATATATTCTTAATTTGCTTCTTCTGTCCATTTTATTCCTTTAGATACCTAATTGACTGTATTGAAATTCGCTACAGTTAACGAGCAAACTGCTACGGTGATTGATGGAAAGTTGATGGCAACAGAAATCAGATCTAAAATAGCTGATCAGGTAAGACAAATGAAAAAAGGCCTAGGAAAAGTTCCCGGGTTAGCTGTTATATTGGTGGGCCAGAGGAGGGATTCTCTTACTTATGTTCGCAACAAGATAATTGCCTGTGAAGAAGTTGGAATGAAGTCTGTGGTGACTGAATTGCCTACTGATTGTGCAGATGCTGATGTTCAAAATGCTGTCATGAGATTCAACAAGGACCCATCAATTCATGGGATTCTTGTCCAGCTTCCTCTACCACAAGTAATTTCTGAATCTGTGACTTTTTGCCGTAATTTGATGGGTTACTATTTTCATGACTGTCATCTTCCATTTCTCACGCTTGCTCTCACACTTTTTCATCTCCCATCACTTGCTGAGCTTTAGCATAGATCCTGTTTCAAATCACGTATATAATTATTTATGGTCCAATATTATCAGGAAAATGGGGAAGAATAAGATGAAAGTAGAATTGTTTTCTGTCGTTGGTTAAATGAGATAGTACATCAAAGTAAACCAATCTACTACAATCCTAAGTTTTGTTGTTTGGAGGAGTCATTTGCTGATGCAATATTCTTTTTTTGTTATTCTGAATAACAAGTTTACATGTCAGATGGACATTCTTAATAAATAATTAGACAAATGAGGATTAGCACTTGTGATCAGGATTCGAAGCTGTACTGTGATTGATTTGTTGCAAAATGTTTGGGACAGCATCTGGACGAGGAAAAAATCCTAGACGCTGTATGTCTTGAAAAAGATGTGGATGGTTTTCATCCTATTAATATGGGAAATCTTGCTTTAAGAGGAAGGGAGCCATTGTTTATTCCTTGTACCACAAAGGCCTGCATTGAGTTGTTGATCAGATCTGGAGTTAAGATTATGGGGAAGAACGCCGTGGTGATAGGAAGGAGTAATATTGTTGGTCTGCCAACATCGTTATTATTGCAGGTAAATGATTTAATCCGTATGCATTGGTATGCATTGTCAGTATAATTTTTTTTTTATAAATATATCCAATCATATCTCATTTATATCATTTTTGTTATAATAGTTCCTAAAACATCTCTACAATTATCTACGTGGTGAGATGTGATTATTGGATGTGTGTAAAAAATTTACTCTGACTGTCATACAAATTAAACTTTTATTAAAAAGCCTGAAATCATGGTTTCACCACATTTTTCTTTTTAGGTGTAATACATTCTTTTATGATGGCAGAGACACCATGCAACCGTCACCGTCGTACATGCATTTACAGAAAACCCTGAACAGATCACCTCAGAAGCTGATATTGTAGTTTCAGCTGCCGGAGTTCCAAATTTGGTCCGTGGGAACTGGATAAAGTCTGGTGCAACTGTGATCGATGTTGGAACAAGTCCCGTTGAGGTGAGATTGCACGTTCCAACTCGATATGTTTTTTCGCATTTAGCTTGCTGAATATCAATTACCCAAACTTATACGAATTAAATGTGACAGGATCCTAGCTGCGAGGATGGTTATAATCTAGTAGGCGATGTGTGCTTCGAAGAAGTCATAAAGGTGGCATCTGTTATTACTCCTGTGCCTGGTGGGGTTGGACCTATGACAGTTACTATGCTTCTAGTTAATACATTAGATTCTGCTAAACGTTTTCTTAATTTTGCTTGATCTCTTCCCGTTTTGTTATTATAGAGCTTTTTGTTGAATTTGGCTCAATGTTGCTTTTATATTTATTTATTAACAGTAAAAATTCAAAACCACAAAGACATGATTTGATTGAATAAATATCAACTATACTAGAAAAGTCTAGTCTCTGTTGTTTCCATCAAAAAAAGAAAAGAAAATACACTAGAAAGTTCCAGACTTTATTGTTAGGATAGAGTGTATAGCTTCCAAACCTAATGTGACAAGTGTTTTGTGGAAAATCTCATCAAAATAATTAAGTGGTCCCTACATATGTTATGTGCAATTAATTCACGCCTTACACGTATGAGTATTTATACATGTGCATTTGTGGAGAATCTTGCCAATATGTGTCCCCTAACCCGCAGTGAATTGGAGCTGATTTTTGAGAAGTTAGACATAAATAGTGATGGAATTTTAACCCTTGAAGAGCTGAATCAATTGTTAGTGAGAACAGGTTTCAAGTATAGCATAGAGGAGCTTGAATATCTAGTGGGAAAGAAGAGTCTAAACTTGAGTGAGTTCTTGTGCTTTTATGACTCCATATTGAATCACAAAAATGGTGATGGTGATGAGATTGAGGAGGTAGAATTAGAAAGTGATCTTTTGAAGACTTTCAAGGTGTTTGATTTAGATGGAGATGGATTCATCACTAGTCAAGAGCTGGAATGTGTGTTGAAGAGACTTGGCATGTGGAATGAAGAAAAGGATTGTAGATCAATGATTTATTCATATGACATTAATTTAGATGGCAAGCTTGATTTCAAGGAATTTAAGAATATGATGTTTCTTACACTACAACGGGTTTAGAATTTAGGATTGCTAAATCATGAAGAAAACAAAATATTGCTATTAAAGTTAAGAGTGTACATTTTTTTTAAGGTATAATTTTTACCTTTAAAAAGTTTGACATATATGTTACACAGTCTCTCACACTCTTTTTGGTAGAATATGCAATAAATCTCTAAATGGGTCATAAAGTATTCTCGAGTAAATTTTATAAGTTTGTGTATTTATGTAGACCAAGGTGTTATTAAAAAATGTAAGCAAATATATTCATGATTATAACAAAATGCAATACGATCGTTACAAATGATAGGATCATCCAGATGAAAATCCTCTCTTTAGATATAAAACTCATATGATTCCATATCTATTGATTGATAAAAAATAGTGAAAAGTGAATATATCAATTGATTCTTATATTAAGATATTCAATTGTTCTTTTAATATTTTATTATCATCAAAATCTTAGAGATATTGTATAAAACTCATCTTGTTTAAGGAAAAAAAAAAATTGGTCATGTTTCAACAAATACTTTAATATTTTTCTTTGATAACACAAATACTGTGATATAAACATTAATAATCAACTATTTTATTCTCGTAATTTACTCAAATGAGTGATATTTAACGACGGATGTAGGATGAAATATGTTCCACCCTTACCGCTAGTCCCCTACTATTTGGTCTGGGTTGGCAACGTCAAAGCTCTTGTGATTACAAAAGCACATATACATTTTAGTGAACCAAAGATTATACTTCTTTCGGTCACATTTATAAACAACAAACAATTTTTTAAATGCATTGAATAATTAATGTATCTAATTTATAAATTTGCCAAAATGAGTGAGTGACTGCATTTTTCACGTGGATTGGTCATTTTAAACTCAGAATTTGGCAACTTCTTTCACTCACTCACAAACATGGCAATATGGGTATTTGGTTACGGTTCTTTGATTTCAAAAGCAGGTTTTAACTACGATGAACGTGTTGTTGGTTTCATCAAAGATTTTCGACGTGTCTTCTACCAAGGTTCTATTCTATTCTATCAACACTTTTCAAATTCAACTCTTTTTTTATTTAACAGTACATCAAAATCTTCATTGATGGGTTTTTCATTTTTTAGGTTCTACTGATCATAGAGGAACTCCTGAGTTTCCTGGCAGGACTGTCACATTGGAACCTGCTGATGGAGAAATTTGTGTAAGTCTTCCAATTTTTAATTACTTTAGCTGATTAAGGCCTTGTTTGGATAAACAACTTGATTCATGACCTTTTTGTTACTGATTATAAAAAAAAAGTGATTTTGATGATCAATAAGTTAGAGATTTTTTTAAAACAAGTAGCTGTTTGTTTGTGTTTTTTTTACCAGAATGAAAATTATCATTTATTTTAAAAAAAAATCAGTTATAAAGAATGACTTTCTCGAGAAATTATTAAAAGCAACTTCAGATTCTCGATTTTTTTGAAAATCTATAACAAACGGATGAAAACTTCTAAAGTGATTATTTTGTTTAAAAAATCGATTTTTTTTACGTAAAAAATGTAACAAACAGGCTCTAAGCACTTATAGCATAAGTGCTTATCATATCAGTGGCTATGTATAAACCATTTCTATAACAAAAGTCACATGTTGAAAACAAAGTCAAATAGTTTTTCGTATAAACTATAAGCCGTTTTCATAAGCTATTCTGGAGAGCTTATGATAATAAGTTGAAAACAACTTGTGGACATGTCACATGTTGTTTTCATAAGCTCTCTCAAACAGTCACACAATGTCTGTAGATTAGTTTAAATAAGTCAATCCAAACAAGCCTTAATTGTAGTTGTATTCAATTTTTTAAATCTCCTAGTATGTGTATCCAAGAAAACTAGTATCACATTTATGATGTGCAAATGAGAGCACTTAATCTTGTTTGTTTGATAAAAAAATTGCTGTGTGGTTAAGTTGATGTTATGCAATATACTCCCTTTTTAACCTTTCGCAAAAGGGTTAGCTTAGAATGCGAGAAATAGATTTTTCTGCAGTCACATATTCACATTGTTTTGAAGTTGGAACTTACTTCGAAAAGTCGGAATATGAGTTGTCCGATATCAAAAGGCTGAGATCACGTGACTACTTGATTATCTTGACTGTAGGGAATCCGGACCGTGTAGACTGTAGGCTCTTGAAAAAATTGTTGAGTGGCCGTAAACATGTTGATATGTATTTTTGTTTACCATTTGTTAAATTGAACCTTTGTTAAGTTAATGTAATAGCTGCTGTATGGCATCATTAAGTACTTATTAAGAGTGGGTTTTAGTTAGTCTTTTAAGGATATCAAAACAAAATTTATTTTGTTTCATAATTATAAAATTAGAATTGCATTTCATTCTTTTTTCACTCTTGCTTCCACATTTTACTTTTTATCTTCACTTAATCACATTGACCTTCTTAGTGTTTGTTATTTTTTGCTTTTAATTATTCTGTAAATTTCTCTTGTAATATAATTTGTAACTTCTTGATGAATCAAAATCATTTCGAATGTAATCAATATTTGAAATGGATACTTACTCTGTTTTGAAAGGAGATAGTGGGGAGCTGCTTACAAGATCACAAAGAAAGAAGATCAAGAAATTGCATTAACAGTAAGTTTTATAAAATGTGTTTGCATCATATGTATTTGTTTGTTTCAACTAAAGTTAAACTTTTGACCAAGTTTTGGTATGGAACTCGGACACCTTAAACTAGGTTAAGGGTTCAAACTTTAGCACTTGTGTATGGTGAAACCTGGTTGGGAGGGGAGAACTCGCCTTATATGTCCAATAGATTATGCCATAGAGATTAGTCATTGCTAAACCGCGGTGGATAATCCCTTCCTGCACATAGTTACCCAAGAAAGTTCAAACTTGGGGGTATAGTTATTCATTTTTCTCCAATAGCCAATACTTGTCAAGAAATTCTCGGCATACAAAAGGGAATTATGTTATCTTGGTGATTCTGCATTATAATGTATATTGATCTATGTGATAGAGATTCGACTAAATTTTACGTTGGCTGTCAACTTTCTAGCATGTGACCACTAGAGGTAGGGGAGACCTAAAAGAACTATGAAAGATACTATTAAGAAAGATTTAGAGATTAATGAGTTGGATAGAGATATGATATATGACAAAACATTATGGTGTCGTTTGATCCATGTAGTCAACTCCACTTCGTTGGATAAAACTTAGTTGTTGTTGTAGTGATTGTGCAATTTTGTTGTCTAATCTATAAATAAGTTAGGTTCAGTTGTACCATCTTAAACAGCTAATGCTAAATATATGACCCGAAAGAAGACCGGCATATTGTGTGCTATCATTAAGTTATCATTTGATTAACATATAAATTATTTGTTTTAACTAGGATATTTTTTAGATTATGCAGAATTTTTTTCCTTGTAAGCCTTACATAGTGTTGTGGTATATACTGTTTCTGTAATTAAATGATGATGATCATTATATTCAAATACAACAAGTCCACAACATAATCCTTGGCATCCAATTTTCCCTTGCTTTCCCTTTATTTTAACTATTGGACTACCATGTATCCAATTTATCCTCCTTACCAGGGGTTCCTATAGACCTTCTCTGTACATACCAAAACCATCTAATGCAAGAATCTATTGTCATTTCTACAATAGGTGGTAGTGTTACACCTAAATTCTCTGTAATGCTTTCATTCCTTAATATATTTTGTCTTTCTTGAGTATCTACTCATCCATCATAACATTCTTAATTTCTTTTTGGCACTTTATTGCACAACATTCAGTCATGTATAACATCACATTTCTTATAGTTATATGATTAAATGTTGCTTTTATATCACAAACTATAACTTGAGCAATCTCTTATTTTATGTACCTTGAACCCTTTGTTTTCAGCTCTCTATTTTTTTTCTTTCCTGTTATTCTATATGATGGCGGACCCCAAGATACTTAAACCATGAGACTTAAAATTATTGTCTCCAATTTTTACCTCTACTTAAGGAAAATTCACGTTCTTCCTAATTTTTACCTCTAGTTAATTATATTGTCTTTCTTACTTTCTTCATCAAACGCCAGTATGTCAGTGCTTTACATTGTTGTTTTTTTGTGTAATTGCTGACAGTATCTGGGAGTGCGGGAGAAGCAATACGATCGGAAGGAATATGTCGATGTTTTCACTGTAAGTGTCACATGCCAAGATTTTTTGAGACCAAAGGAGGTGCATTATTTCGTTCTGCTATATAGTAGTACTTTTTCCACTAATAAAGATTTTTTTTTTTTTCCAGGAGCTTACTGCTACAACACCAGCCATTTCTGGGGCACTGGTGTAAGTAAAAGAAACAACATCGCAACTTTTTCACTTTTTGTATGTTTTGAACATATCTAAATAGATCATTGTGGACACTCTACAGATATATAGCATCCCCAGACAAGAAAGTTAATGTTAATTATTTAGGTCCTGCATCAGTTGAAGAGATTGCAAGGTATTTATCTTTTATCTAGAGTATTGCTCTTTACTAGTCTCAATTTGCGACATAAACTTAGACTTTACTTGAGTATTCATTATTATATAATTGTTTTGGAGATCCTGGCTTCAGGAGGTTATGAATTAGTCTTTTATGCATTATTATTTTTTAACATGTATTATTATTTTTTAACATGCATGATACGTTAAATCTGAAAGGTGATGATTAGTCTGATTTGAATAGTTAGGGCTATAATACATGACTGAAGATGCCGCATGTTCATATTACCTAGATATAGGATCATGCTGAAACAGTGTGTCTACCTTTTTGTATTTTTTTGTGGTTCACGAGCAAATTCCACGGCGGTATCACCTTGGATCGCGACTTGAAAATCGTCTGAAACTCCAACGGTGATTGACGTCAGCTCTCAGAAATAGAAGTTAACGACCCTCCTTGTTGTAATGTCCAAGATAGTGACCTGATTAATGTCAATTTTGTCTAAACAAGAGAAAACAAATATGGGTGTGTCAAAACTCAACTCATTTGTTTTCCCTTATTTATGTCAAACTAGCACTGGGTTGGTCACCGTCTCAGTTGTGAGGACAAAGAGGACCGTGGATTTCTACTTTTGGAGAGCGATGTCAGTGATGAGCAATTTTTAAGTATTGGTTAATGGTTGACCAATGGTTCATGTATTGGAACTGTGTTTTGAATGCCCTGTGGAAATTTTGGCTCATTACTCAAGTGATTGCCTTTGAGTTTGACTTCTATCTTTTTCATATTACAGGCAAATTGTTCAAGCTGAAGGTCCCACAGGACCTAACAGAGAGTATCTTTTCCTGCTTGAAAAGGCTCTCCTTCAAATAGGTAAGGATCTTTAACTAGAGTTTCATATGTCACTTTAATCATTCTCTCTGATTTTGTTTTGTATTGATCACCTCTTAGGATGCCAAGACAAGCATGTTATTGATCTTGCAAACGAAGTCAGGCGTATTCTTTCAGAAGAACAATGAATGCTTCAATGCTTCATCAGTGTTATTAGCACCAGACATTCTGGGACTTTTTAGCAATCCCTTATTAAAATCCATTGGAAACTTCAATTCTTTCCAGAATGTTATTGGAAGATAATATTTATCGTTAGCTATGTCTATAATATTCTCATGTAATATCTTGTTTCTGTCCTAATGCAGCTGAGTAGAAGTGGAACCAACCGTTGCAAAAGTAGAACCCAATTTCAGTACTTATTATATAAGTAATTTATGATTAAGTTATTTCCATGACAAAAGATAAAATAAAGTCAAACTTTTTACGTACAGGCTATAAGTTGTTTTCATAAGCTATTATCCATTTGGATTGACTTATTTTAGAGCTTATGCAAAACAGCTTATGCAAATAAATAAGCATTAATGTATTATTTATAAGTTTGTTAAGGTAGTTTATGAAAAAACAACTTATGAATATACAATTTTCGGTAGTAAGATCTTATGAATTAACATAAAAACTTAATTATTTGCACAAACTCTTTTTTATAAGCTCAATCCAAAGTAACAGACCCATATGCTTGAGTACTTTTTTCAACTCATTGCTTCTCTTCATGTATATTACTTCTCTCCATCACATGCTTGAGTACTTTTTTCCATTTGTATATTATCTGACCACACTATGCATCTTGGTTGAACTTTGATTTCATGGCGAGAAGCTTTGCCTAAAATCATATCTACCTCATTTGAATTTATTGTGGTACGCTAAGTTGTTTTATTTTAATGACAAATATCAGGGACATTTTACTACTTTATCTGGACTTAAACTTGTGAATTTTTAACTCCTCATTTAATCTCTTGGATCAAACCAGTTGAGCTATCAAACCTTTGTAGTATGTTAAGTAGAAAATTGCTTTTCTGACATAGATAACTTCACAATGACACAAGAAAATTACCCAAATGCCCCCAGCGGTAGTTAACTACCGTTGGGCTAACCGGCACCAGTTAATTGCCGCTGGTGCCAGCGGTAGTTAACTACCGTTGTGTTTGTAACATAAGAACATAACAGACATAGGAGTTTCCAAAACTCCATTGTTGCGTTTTTTGCTTCCATAGGTGTGAATTTCACAAAGCATAAGACATTCCAAGCACAAAATCAAGTAAGTTTTTTGAATCCTATTGCATTGCTATTTTGTGATTGAATTGTTAGTTTTTTTTGGGTTAAATTGCGATTATAGAGGTTTTATTGATTTATGATGTTATGATAGTTTAGGTTGTTAGAATTGATAGGTTTAGGTTTTGATTTTATGACAATTTAGGTTTATGTTAGAATTGTTTAGGTTTAGGTTAGAATTGTTATAATTGTTAGAATTGTTGTATAATCGTTACGATTATTTTAGGTTTGTTATGAATTTTTGTTGTTATGAATTTGTGATAGACTTGTTACGATTAGTTATGGTATAATTTTTAGGATTAGTTTAATTATTGATGAATTATTGTAGAATCGTTACAATTAGTTTAGGTTTTGATCGTCAATTTGTTTATTTAGATATGTCTCAGAATCAGGGAAACGTTGAGTTAAACAAAAAGGAGGGTGATGACAAGAAGAAAGAAAAGTCACATATGACTTGGCATGGAATCACATGTGATGGTTCCGTAAAAAAGAAGGATTCGAAGGTGCTGGTGTACAATCAGTCGAGGTTGAGAAGGAGCGGGAGGACATGCTATTTTGGTCCTCAACCAAAAGCAGGTGCCCCAGGGACTGTAGCGGGCAACCCGATTGATTTGTGTGACGAGGAAGATGAATGAATGAAATGGCTTCTAATGCCTAATTGTGTTTGGATCTTTTTTTATGGTTTTTTTATATGTCGCGCACATTTTACTACATTTTGCTTGACATTATGGTATTTTGAATAAATATTGTGTTTTGAATAATTTCGATTAAAAATTGCGTATTCGAATAAAGAATGATTAAATCTAATGTGAATTCGAATAAAAATTGTGTATTCTAATAAAGACTGATTAAATCTTATACGAAGGAATTCGATATCATAACTTGTATAGCTGATTCTCAATAATACATGTTCCTAACTTATATAGACGAGTCATTACATTACATTCGGGAATGTAGCTTCCAACTACAACAATTATCTTACCCCTGAATGGGGTAAATTCAAACTTGCTAAGCAGCAGGACTCCAACATTCGACCGACATTTCTACAGTTCCATTCAAAAGATTAAATTCTTGTTAGGCTTGGTTTAAATGACGGTATTCAAGTGTCAAAAGAATGAGGTCCATTCCTTGACACTTCAATACCTTCATTTAAACCGGCCTAATAACAAGAATTTAATCTTTTGAATGGAACAATAGAAATGTCAGTCGAATGTTGG
>Ga0315914_1004154_pt1 | contig 21699 bp, 7 predicted proteins | sample MpolenodulesMG_FD_203920 | JGI IMG/M metagenome (GOLD analysis project Ga0315914, IMG submission 203920) | Medicago polymorpha root nodule microbial communities from Los Angeles, California, United States - elongated nodules | ecosystem: Host-associated > Plants > Roots > Nodule | place: USA...
ATTAAATCAGATTTAATCCGATTAAATATCTATATAAATTTAATCTCAAGACCGGGTTATCTTACCGAGTCATCCGAGTTGATCCGGTTCAGTCATGCAGTTCAACCGATGACCTAATGGTTCGACCATTGACCCATCGACCCAGTACCCCTGCCGAGTCAATGGCCGAGCCGAGTTTTAAAACTATGCTACAAATTTAATCTATAAGCTAGCTTATAAGTCATCCGCTATAAGTTAGCTTATCAGCTATCCGCTATTTTTTTTTACCAAACAAAGCCTTATTTTACTCACTCCATTTCAAAATGAATGTCACTAGCAAAACAAAAAATGGTTTTAAAAGGAATGTCTTTTACACCTTCCAATGTAAGATTAATTCTTTTTTTCCTTCCAATTTTGCCCTCTAATACTTACTGTGTACTTACTTTCAAAGCATCATACTCAATTTTATTTAAGATGGTGAGAAATACACCAATAGTGAATAAGGTTAGTTTGGTAAATGGGTAATGTTTTTTGACAGCACCATTCCATTTCTTAATTTGTGTGGAAAAAACCTTGAAGGGAGTAAAATGTAATAGCAGTAGAACTAGGATTATTTTTTGCTGAACACCATAACTCTGAAATTGTAGGCTGTGCGGGCATTGGGAAACGTTGCCGTTGATTCCCCTATGTGCCGTGATCTTGTTTTCAGTCATGGTGCCTTGATCCCATTGTTATCCCAGTTCAATGAGCAAACAAGGCTTTCTATGCTGAGAATTGCCATGTGGACCCTGACAAACTTTTGCAGGGGAAAGTCGCCACCTCCAATTGAGCAGGTAGTTGTTGTTTTTGAAAAATTAAAACTGAAACCGTAAGAAGATCTTTATATGTGTATTAATACTAGAATATTGATGGACAAGTGAGGCTAGCGCTTCCTACTCTTGAGCGTTTGGTTTTTTCTAATGATGAAAAAGTCCTGACAGATGCATGTTGGGCAATCTCATATCTTTCTGATGGAACAAATGACATAATCCAAGAGGTGATTGAGGCAGGTATATGTGGCAAACTGGTGGAGCTCCTTCTGTAAGTACCAATTTTTCGATCCCTGGTCAACCAATTTTTGTTGCAATTATTGATTGTTTTGGCTCTAAATGTATGTGCATGTTTGAAGGCACCCATCTCCTTCAGTGCTGATTCCTGAAATTCGCACAATGGGAAATATTGTAACTGGAGATGATATGCAGACTCAAGTAATGTCATAATGGATTGTAATTGTTGCCACCTAATTATTTCTAATTAAACATTTAACTTTTATAGAGTAAATTACTGAATTAGTATTGTGTTAGTTATTTTGGAAATCAAATTTAAATTTAAAAATATTATATCCTGAAACTATTGATAGGTAAATTTTGCAAGTCTAATTTGATTAACAGAAGACACCAAAATGCTATATGTGGTTGTTGAAACTTGATCGACAATTTTAGAAATAATAGCCTATAAATCAAGTTTCTTTTTTGAGGGGTAGGGGGATTTTGTCTTCGGAAGAACCAAAAGTTATACTTGCTAGTCACTATGGGTGAGTCACTACTATTTATTATTATTATGAATCTAGTCTCTTCTCGCCCCTTGTATTTTTTCATCTCATGTGTCACCTGTGAGAATTACCTGATTTGGTGGAACTCTTTTTGTCAGGCTATTATCAATCATGGTTCACTCTCATACCTTTTGAGCCTGCTAACCCATAATCACAATAATAATAGTATTAAAAGAAAAGTTTGCTGGACTATATCAAACATAACAGCTGGGAAAAGAGAGATGATACAGGTAAGCTAACAAATCCCATCTTTTTGATACTCAAATGATGTTAAATATCATGTTTAATAAAGTGCAATGTTAATTTCTTTATTGCTTATGCTTTTCTTTAAGTTTGATGTTTGGGTATTGTTAGAACTTTTATTGGGGGATTTGCTGCAAAAACCAAAGGTAAGAAGAAGAAGATGATGATGTTAGAGTTGTTACTATTGCATGAAGAAATTCCAAAACGTGTAACACACTAAACTTTAGGTTCGATTCGTCCTCACCAATCTATGTATATTGGATATGCAAACGGGTATACCGGCGAATCCCCTTCAGGATACTTTGGAAATCTTGATGTGATTTGCATAAATACGACAAGCCTATCTTTTGATAATAGTTTAGAAAAATATGTTTCATACATACATTTCTCTCATGCATCAGAGAAATGGGGGACGATTTAGAATGTTGTAAATGGGAGAAAAATTGAATTGTTGCAAAATTCGTGTGTCATACTGCTCATTTATATGGAAATTAATGTCACTTGGTGAAGAGACACAACAATTCAAATAATTGTATTGGTAGTTCTGAACGGTTAAGATGTATTAACGTTCACATTATTTGATAACTATTGCAACGGTGTAGTGCTAACTGCCCTTTTTAAAGTGTGCTGCATTGCACACTATTATTTTTGTAATTTCTCCAATAATTAATAAAAATAGTTTCTAAAAACGTGCTAGTTAGGAATTGAACTGGGAACCTTTAACATATGTATATGTATTACCACTGGACGAAGCAATGAAACTGTTGTGAACTTAGTTCACAATAAGTACTTAACCAATACATAATCACAACCTTCCAATTTAATATTTTGGAAATATCTCTTACAGGTATCACATGCATATAAATTGAAGGTACATGTTGTTTAAAATGGAGATGTGGTGCTATAGTAACCATTGCAGTCTTCTTAATGGTATATTTAGTTCTCAGGTTACACTGCCAGAGTAATGGTTGGATTTTTAGGTGACCTGTAAACCCTTATTTTCGATTTTGTTTTAAATACATCAATGAAGGGGGTGTATTGCAATGCTTGACTATTGACATTATGTTTTCTGTTTTGGTTGTGTCTTGAGTTTTGTTTGCGTTTTACTACCAAGTATGTGATTTTTAGTTGGCTTATTTACCGAAAAAGTGCTATGAACTCTACCTTTTATGTATGATACAGGCTGTTATTGAAGCTGGTCTGATTGCTCCCCTAGTCAATCTTCTTCAAAATGCCGAGTTTGACATTAAAAAAGAAGCTGCATGGGCACTCTCTAATGCTACGTTTGGTGGTACCCCTGAGCAAATCAAGTATGTGAATATATTTTTAATTGTTATTTTATGGCTCTGCTTCATGCTGGCAACTTTGAGAGTTTACTTATTAACTCACCAAATGTTGTTGTTATTACAAGGTACTTGGTGAGCTATGATTGCATTAAGCCTCTGTGTAATTTGCTTGTTTGCCCCGATCCAAAAATTATTATTGTCTGTTTAGAATGTCTTGAGAATATTCTGAAGGATGGAGAAGCGGAGAAAAGGTTTTGTAACACGAGAGATGTCAATTTGTATGCTCAGATGATAGAGGATGCTGAGGGATTGGAAAAGATTGAAAACTTGCAGAGTCATGACAACAATGAAATTTATGAGAATGCTGTTAAAATTCTCTAGACATATTGGTTGGAAGATGAAGATGAGACACTACCTCCAAGCCATGGTAGACAAGACCGTGATCTGAAACATAAGATCGTACGCTTATACAGTCTTGCCAACCCTTGGCATGCTCGTGTATGTCTGGAATCGGAAGTTGGTGGGCTTGGCTGGGATCGCTGCGAAAAATTGTGGGAGCGGTGGAATCATGCAAATATGTCGTTTCCATTATTGGGTTTCTCAGATATATTTTCGAGGGTCGGGTCTGCGGCCCAGTTCATTAACAGCGCCTTTTGGGATTTAAAACCCTAAGATAACACATTTTAAACACCTCATTAGCTGTGACAATTTGTTTATTTATTAGCCACTAATCCTATTTATTTGTGGATTAACTGTCCAAATTTCTATACGTACGAGCTCCCTCTATCACGTAGTGCTATGCTCTGTTTCGCATACAAGAGAACATCACTACTGTCTGCAACTTTGTGCATACAAACTCTCTCACCTTGCTATGTTGTTCACTTTTGCTCTGTTTTGTATGCAAGATAACAAAGTTCTCTTCTTCGCTACTATTTGTACAGTGAGACTTGAATGGCTTATGATTATGATTAGATTTTGATTTTGATGTTTTGGATTTGCTTATGGGGATTTTTTAGTTGTTTGTGGCATTTATGACTTTTGTATGACTTCATGTTATGAATCTTAATCCCAAATTTCCACTTTAATAAAGAATCTTGGGTGTGATTTTTTTTTTTTTTTTACCTAATTATGTTGTTTTATATGCATACACATGAATCTATATGCACATTTATAAATTTGTAAAGTTTGTAGGATCTTACGATTCGTGTTACAATCTCCCGATTCTCGAACTTGTAACCCCTCTACAATCATGTTATAGATTTTGATTTGACTACATTACTCCAAGTGATGGTTCTCACCTTGGTTTTAACTTCAGAGGCAGTGAGTGATCTTCCGGACCCATCTGCTGGATTCAACTTCGGTTGAAGACTTCTTGTTGGGTAAATATGCCTAGATTTAAATCCAATTGTATAGTTTAATTTTTTGTTCCGCTATGTTCACTAAACTAATCATTTTTAATAATTGCAAGATCTTGGTTGGCTGGAGTAGGATTGATGTTTTGGGGTCGAGTTTGGGGAATAGGGGTTAAACACTTAAACTAGATGTGGCGTACAAAGCAAAGAGGGTGCAACAAAGAATTTTGGTGTATGTTTTAATATAATAGATGTTTGTAATCAAGATTCTTAAAATAAAGCATTTTCAATTGAAATCAAGTCAAAATAATTTAATTTACTTTGTAGAATGCAAATAAAATTTTAATAATTTCAATTTTGAAGAAATTATCTCATCAATGCAACAATAACAAAGATATTCATATTTTTCTATAAGATACACATGCATTATGAAAACAACAAAATTTCTTGAGAGAGCTCAATATCATAAAACTTGATCTTGGTTTAGGTCCATTTTGCACTTGACACAATAGAATATTTTAACTCATGAAAATAGTCTCTACTGCATTCACCTGAATTATAGTATATCAGTAACCAAAAAAAAGAATTATAGTATATCAACAAATTTCAATCTGTTTGCACAAAAATGATACTTAATATACTATATAATTTGACCCGGGGTTGTTGAGGATCCTATCTGATGAAAGAACACATAACAATCTATAATATGTTATAATAAATTATATAAACATAATGATTATAGTTTTTACTATTTAGGTTGAAATATCTATCTAAATTCTCTCTTGATTTCCTTAGTTTGATAAATAGTGTTGTTTATTATTTGAAGTATTATAAATTAAAGTAGTATTTTATATCATCTTATTAGTTCACTAATATCATAAAATAAGTATTTAAATATCTAAATCTTTAACATAATAGAGTTTTTTTTTTATGGAGGGGGTATTTTGATTGACTATGAGATAATTTGAAAGAATAACATAATATTTTGTAAATTTAGCATCCTACAATTTTATGATCTAAAGGGATGATTTATTATAGAAAATTTCCTACTTTCTACTTTAAGAGCTATCTATAATTAACGGGTCAGATCCCTCTAAAAACGATTTAAAGGTGGTATTATTGGATCATTAATACAATGTTAGTTGATGTTTAAAATAAAACACCACTAGATAACCCAAATTAGGGTTTCTCTGAAGAAAAAAAACAAAATTAGGGTTCTATAGATAATAAAAAAAAGTTATAATATTTGAACAACTAAAATTTGATAACTATTGAGAAACGGTATAAAAATACACACAAAACAAATGTTAGTTTTATTAAAGGAAAATAATAAAAAATATTATTAAATTTTTTTTGAGGAAAAAATTTATTATTAAAATGACAACCATATAAAAATACGGTATCGTATAAACTTTAGATTGTCAAAATCACTTTTCTTAATAAAAATGTCATGACTCCAGGTGTCATATCTTGTTCATGTTTTTGTCGACGATTGACATCAGAAAAGGAAAGCGAAAAAACTAAAGGCTTGCATCACAATATAATTATAATTAATTCAAGTATGCTTCCCATATTATTAATTGAGAAATACATGCTAAAAAATTAATTGAGGAATACTCGCTAAAAAAATTAATCGAGGAATATTTCTATAGTCACAAATCTAAATAAAAGTCATCTAGATGTATATACACACATAATAATAAATTTGATTTTCCTTAAAAAAATTGATTTAATTATGTTAATAATGCACATTATTAAATTGTTTTCGATCGTAACTTTTTCAAGTTGTGTAAGCGTGTTTAAATGAATTATGTTTGAGAATGTGGTTATATAAGTGCTCCTTTATTAGTGATAATTAACATTATTTATGCGTAAACCATCAAATTAATCTTTGTCCTTATAAGCCACTCTTAAATTAAATTCTGACTCTATTAATATTTTAAAATAGTTCATGCCTTTATTAAAAGTATCTCAATTAGGTCTCTTGCCATGTGACAAAAACATAGAGACAGAGATCTAATTGATTTTTGTTGACAATATTTTAAAATAGTCCTTATCTTTGACAAAAACATTACTCCGTTTCAGTAAAATCGGTTGATTAATTAATTTTTCTATCCATTTCAATAAAATAAAGTAGCTTTAATTGCAATTTTGGTCCTCTACTTTTTTTTCTATTTTAAAATTTGACAATTTTAGTCCTTTCATCAACTATTTAGTCTAGAATATAATTATATGACATGTTTTAAATGATGTTTTTAATAAATTTTCTTACAATTTACTCAATTTTGATATTTTCTTTACATCAAATCGTAATCACTTCATCTAATATATACCAAATCATCAATCTTTAGTTCAAAAATACGATGGCGGAGTCGATTTTACAAAATAGTGAAACATGGAGATCAAAACTGTAATAAGCATTTTCCTAAATTCAATAGTGTCACCGCAGCTATAGAGATAATTTCATTCTCCCTCTAGGACCCCTCAAAACAGTGGCAACTAACACTGCAGCACCGTCTCAATTTACGTACGTTTCTTCCGGAGACGGAAACCTCATTGCTAACCATAGAATAAATAACTAGAAATTCACAACCGTTTAATTTATTATTGTAGATGATTCATGAATGAGGTCACCTGAGGGCTTTGGTTACAATAGACTACTCATTTCCCACTATAGTATCTTTCGAATACTAAATTTTCAAAATTAAGATTTATTAGTTACACATTACTCTGTTCTTTTCTAAATGTCATTATTTGATTATGTGCATTGTTCTTATAATCTACATGATTATATTTTTAATTAATACATAAAGATAAATGTTAACATAAAAGATGTTGTTTTCATGTAACTGTGTTTTTATGGTTATCTTCATTTTTATGGTTATCTTCGAATGTTACTCCTTTAACTTTTGGTATTATGACTGGTGGCGACATCCTCTACTTTGTATGAATGTCATGTAACTGTTTTTTTCCTTCTTCCGGTGGTGACACTCTTTCCATAGGTGTCTGATTGTTGTAACAGATTTTAGGTAATTCACCATTTTAGCACACCTTGTACGGGGTGAATTTATTCTCCTTTGAGCAATATATTCCATTTTGATTTGTTCAAAAAAAAAAAAAGATGTTGTTTATTTTGTCTGAATGAATATTTTTAATTAAGGAAATGCTAACTTGTGCCCTTAAGGCACAAGTTTAGAAGGTAAATGTAAAAATAATATATTGGAATGCGTGCATTAAATTTAATCTTTAATGTTTTAATGAACTGAATGCACAAAGTTTAAGAGAATATTTCTTTTTTTTGGATTTCTTAACATGTGTCCTAAGAGCACAAGTTAACATTACCCTTTTAATTAATACATAAAGATAAATGTTAGTATAAAAGATGTTGTTTATTTTGTCTGAATAAATCTTTTTAAAATATCAATTTTTTTATAATTTTTTATGATAAAAAATTAAAGATATTACTCCTTTCGTCTCTAATTATAAACATTATCTGAGAAAAGTTGTGTCCTTAAATATAAGTTTTTATGCAAATTATTAGATGTCTTTATTATTTTTCCTAAACATATCCCTAATTAATATTACTAACTTGTTTTGAAATATAAGAAGTCAAATTAAATACACATATAAATAAAAAATAATTTAGTAATATTAACACGCAGAATAGATATATGAATTACATTAACAACTTTTTTTAAGAATGTGAAAAAATCAAAGAGGACTTATATATAGAGACAAAGAAAGCATTTGTAAAAGTTATGCATTGACATGTGCGAAGTTATGCATTATTTTTGAAGAAACCTAACTAACTCATCGAAATTGACACCGATGAGAATCAAGTCTGAAGCCTTAAGTGTAGTACACTCCAACGATACTTAAAAAGCAGAGGAAGTATACTTATAAAAGATGAATTAGACAATAGACTTAATTCTTTTTATGTACAGATATGTGTGAAGCGATCAACAACAATACTTAAAAATGAAAGGGGAGTATGCTTATAGAAGATGATTTAGACAATAGACTTAATTTTTTTTAAGTTGATTTTGTTTAGATTACATGTGAGCAATTACATATTTTATTTGATACAAAAGAGGACAAAGCCAAAATCAATTACATTTTTAACATACACAATTTAATCAAATTGTGTTTATAATTTATATTTGTTTCACTTTTGTGAGGAAAAATTAATTATAATTAATTTTGATATGTTTGATTATTTTCGAGTAAAATTGGTTTGCCTATAAATTTATTTTGACTTAAAAGCTTTTATTCTAAGTTTGATATGTAGACTCTTTAAAAAAAAAGTTTGATATGTAATAAATTTTAAGTAATGATATTTGTACAATTATTTTGTGACAAGTTTTAAAATAATTTTTTTATTGATTAATAAATAATAGAGAAAAAGAAAAAGGTAAAAATACAACGTGAATATAAGAGAAAAAACAAAGTATCATAAAATTGTCACACAAATCTCTTTAACTTTACATAAACTTTTCACAAATAAATCTTAATGAAATGATTGAGCTAAAATAGGTAATTAATTATATCAAATAAAGAATTCTTTAGAAGAATCCAAGTATAATTTTTGAAGAAAACACTTTTTACTCAGGTTTTACTTACTTTATGACTAGACTTCAAATTGATATAACTCATTTCTTATAAGAATAAGATGATTAAAAAAAAGGAATGACTCTATCTCCAACTCTTTTTTACTTGAAATCAATTTATGAACACAAACTCACGTGGATAGTTTTGGAAAGTACCGCGTGGTTGTTTTCCTTATCTGGCAGTTTCTGATAAAATAGGATCTATCCTGTTTTGGAAAGTCGGTGAGTCAGAATGAGCGTGAGAGGTACGGAACGGAAACGGGATCTAGTACTTTCTTATTCCAATATTTATTTATTTATATATATTTTCTTAGTATAGCCAACGACTATATATTTCTTCTCTCCTCTTATTATGCTTCACTATCCAACCTAGCTAGTAATGCTTCACTACAACTCAACTCATAGTTACTATTATTGCTTAACTCTAAATATTATAAGGTTCTATCAACTCACACGAAGAGGCATAAAGTGGAGTGCAGCCAAGGATGACTTGCCGGCAATATATCTAATTCCTTGGTCTCTTCCGGCAAGTTGTTTTTGGCTACATTTTGCTTTTTTCTTCTCCTGTGATGCTTTGAGAACTCATCTTCAGTTTGCACCCTCTAGAATATAATTTGATTTACAAGGAAAACAAACAATGCTTGTATATATGTTACCACCAACAAGGTTCTTCTTGCATGTGTTTCTTATTATTTTGTTAAGCAAAATAAAATTAATTTTGCGTTTTTTTCAAAGGTTTTTCAAGGTTAAAAGCTCATAACAAGGGGAAAGGGATACACGAGTTTCATGATAGGTGCACAAACTTAAAAAAAAAAATTAATTAAAGAGACACGAGTATTGTCGTGTAAAAGATTAGTTTATTTATTTTCAAAACTCTCATAAATCTGAGCATTAACATTAGTGGTATTAGAGCTATGCTAATGCTTGTGAATATTATCAAAGAGTTAGAAATAAACTCGACAATAGTGGTGAATCCATCAACACATAAAATCTAACTATTAATTCTACATCTTCTAACAAGAGGCGTTTGCTTGTCATTAGAGTTCTTTTCAGTCACCATATCGCTCAAAGAGCCAACGATATGTGTATCATAAAATCTAACTGGTTTAATAGTGATAATTGAAAATGGTTTTGACCGGGACAAAACTTTAACGAGTTAAAATTCGTAAACACAACCGTGAGGTCTTGTATTTGAACTTGAGTGAAAATATGTAGTCTAATAATATAGACATTGTCAGTTGAATTTGATTTTATGATAAAAAATTTATACTTTCAATGTTATGAACATGTTTGAAATTATATGATTTAAAAAGTGTCAAATTCCAAAAAAACACATATTTAACACAACTTGAGCACATTTTATATTGTATAACCCGAAATAATTTGGATATGATGTTGGATCATAAAATATGAAATCATTGTTGGCCTTTGATACAACAGGTTAATTGAGGTCTTCATATCAGTAGTTTTGGGGTTAGTATGATTAGTTAAAGTGGGTTGCCTACATCAACTTGTATTTAAGATTAGTTTGGATGTGTGGTTGTTCAAATTAGTTCCCACCTTTTCCTGCTCTATCATCTTGTGTTTCCACCTTTTTCGAAGGGTACACGAGAGGGATGACAAGCATTCACCTTCCATTTTCTTGTACTACAAATTTAACTTTAATTGTCAAATACTGTGTACTACATAGCGTGATGTTAATGTATTATGAAATTGTGTTCAATTAATACATTTTGTTGTCAATTTTAATTTTTGTCATTTTAATATATTATATTATATTGAATTAATAAATTGAATTGGGTCAAACACATTTCAAATTTTACAATCTTAAATATGTTTAATACGTATTGGATTATAAAATTTGGATGGGGCAAAATGGACAAAATAGAGTACGTGCGAGGGTAAGAAAAGAAATTCCCATATTCTTTTGTATTTGTGGAAGATCTAATGGGCTTGAAGCCCAATCAATAGCTACCCTGACACTTTGGCAAGCACACCCCACATTCTTAAAAAAACTTTTTTATTTTCTCCCTCTTTCCCCTAATATCTCATCTCTCTCTGTTCCACTTGCTCAACGCTTTCTTAGCTCATATCTAAGTCATTTTTAGCCTCTTTCTGTACTTGCACATGAGACCCTCATCATTGTGTATCGTCAACCTGATTGTGCACCCCTCCTCCTCTCTTACATACTGCTTAGAACATACTTTTTTCCGTCATATTTTTTCAAGATCATATATCTTGGGCGTGGATCCCATATATCTCTCAGAATATATTCTTACTAAACAAATGGCATCCTTCCACTTCCATTATTTTATATCCCATTGGTAGAGAAGTTGGCTAAAACATACCTACCTTATATTTATTGTTATCATTGAAGGTGATGGATAGCTCATTTAGTTGAGTGAAGAGATTAAAAGAGTTAAGCAGTAAAAAGGTTCTAGGTTTGGTTTAGGTCATAACAATGGAAAAATACTAACATAACAATTAGCATACTATTATTTATCATTAAAAAATTTAAGTTATAATTGAACATGTAATTTATGAAAGAAATTATAGAGGGTTTCACACTAAGTGATAGTGGATTGAGGAAATAATGATTTCTTAAATAGGATTAAGTTTCCGAAATCCACAGTAGCAATTAGCCAATAATGTTTGATGATGGTGTATCTACATACACTCTGAAACTCAAATTTGTAGATGATTTACCTGAGTGGGAGATCAAGAATGAAACTTAAAAAAAACAAAAAAAACTCGATATCCGATCCAAAAATTGATTATATTCAAAGGGTGAAATTATACCGTCCACTGTCCACTTGCACGGTGTCAGGGCATCCACTTCCTTTTCTTTCTCTCTTGCATTGTAATGCAAAGTATATTCTTGATATTTTTATCAATGTTTGTTAGTCCTATCATAATTTTTTGTAACAAGTCAAAACTCTTATCATAAAATTACTATTATTTTTTAATATGTGTATAAAAACTTTTGTTGAAATATAGTTTTATTGTATAATGACCCTTCACTCCTTAGGTGATGATAATATATCGAAGAACTAAATATTAATCTAAAAATATGTTTTGTTAGTTTAAACTTTTCAAATTATGTTTTATGGTATAAGAAATCATTTTCTTTTCAGGATAATTCTTAACCGATAACAATCACAAATATTAATCACTTAGACACCCACATATAAAATGTATACATAATTCAAATATTTTAGTACAAAGAAAAGCCTGAGTTCTTGTCCAAAAAAAATTGAGTTTTCTTTTTCTTCCTTTTTCTATTTATGTGAATGCACTTAAATGCTTTAAATTTAGTCTTATGACATAAAAGTCTATCTCTTCTTTATAAAACAATCATGACTTATACTATTGTATATGATAAAAACGAACACTTATGACTTGTGTTATTGTATATCATAAAAAGGAACAATTATTTAGTAAACGATTTTAAATTTTTAAGACAATGTCGTAGAATTTAAGTAGTACAGTTTTAAAATAATCAACTCCGTTAGTATCATTTCATTTTTTTTCACTCTGTTGGGTAGGTCTGTTTGTTTTAAGTTATATTTGTTGATTTCTGAAAATAAAATGATAGAAATATATATGTCTATGTTTGTTACAAGTTTATTAAATTTTATTCCCGGGTATAAAATGTTCCCGGGAATAGAAAAATTTTCCCAAAGAAAAGGGTGGTAATAAAGTTCACATGGAGATGAGAATAAATTTATATCTAGTTACTTATTATAATCCTTATTTTTATGGTTCCTAATAATATTATAAGGTTAACCAAACATATTTTTTCTAAATACCTTAGAATAAAATTCCCATCTTTATATTCCAAGGAATGTTATTCCTAGAAATAAATTTGGTAAACTTGAAACAAGCACACACTCAGTATTATTTCATTTTCTTTAAACATAAAATGAGAAAATATTTAATTAATTGAAAATTTGAAATACAAGGACAATTTATAACGGTAGGAGATCTTAAAAGTGTTTTTTTTTTTTCTCTTCAAAGGAAATCTGAAAAGCTATGTGTTTATATTTGCTTTTGCTTACAATATTAAACCACCAATGAATTTCCCTTTACTTGTAATATAAGGAATAGATGATTTGGTGTGAAACATAGACAATATTAGTAATTTGTTAGGCAGCCTAGTGCTCAGACACTTCTAGGAAAGTGCTGAAATTTTTGTCTTTTCCATTTCGTCATTGACCACTAAATCCACCTTAAAAGTCACATGAGAAAAATATTGATGACAATGACCAACAAAGAAAGTTACATGTATGCTGCAATTTAGAAACAGGAAATTTCCTTTGATGTTGTCAAGAAAAAACCATAGCATTATAATATGATTATTATCACAGCATATTCTTTCCACCATTTCTGCTACATGCACCTTCCTCCCCTTTTCCCAAGATGACCAATTTAGCTTCTCCAATGGTCCAAGTTACAACTTCTGAATTATATAAACCAACCCTTCATCCACCTTCTTAAACCATAATAACAAGTTTTTTAATCTTCATAGGCTAAATAAAAACTTAACAATTTTAACTACTTAACCTTGCAGAAGCAATGGCTCTTCCTCAAATTTCACAGAGTATTAGCATTAGCAACTCAACTTCTCCGTTATTTGGTTTGATAGACCTTTTTCTATACTTAACATTTTTCAACAAAATCCATAATTTTTTCTCAAGTTTATGGTTTTTCCTTCTTTGCCAAATTCATTCTGGTAGCTCAGAGGTAAGAGAGGAGAAGAAGGTTTCAGAATCTAAGTGTAGCAGTCAAGAGAATGAGTCATATGTTGGCAGAGATAGTGGTGACATGATTGAAAGAGATGAAGTGAAAATGGTGATGGAAAAAATGGGATTTTTTTGCAGCTCAGAAAGTGAGGAACTTGAAGAAAAGTATGGTTCCAAGGAGCTTTGTGAAGTGTTTGAAGAGAATGAGCCTAGTTTGGAGGAGTTGAAGCAAGCTTTTGATGTTTTTGATGAGAACAAAGATGGTTTTATTGATGCAAAAGAGTTGCAAAGAGTTCTTGTTATTTTGGGATTGAAAGAAGGATCGGAATTTGAGAACTGCCAAAAGATGATCAAAATTTTTGATGAAAATCAAGATGGAAAAATTGATTTCATTGAGTTTGTAAATATTATGAAAAACCATTTCTGCTGATTTGTTTCTTGTTCCCTTATTTAAGGATATTAGTATAACTTAAGTTTAGTAGATGTTTACATCGACGGTGTTTTTTGGCAAAATTTCGGTGGTATATATTGTGATTTAGTTGAAGATAAAAAAATGTTAATTTTGCTCAATTCATTTCATATGACAAATATAAACCAACAGATTTCGCAAGAAAAAACAAAGAAGCATGTACATGTTTGACATAAGTAGCACTGTCTCATGATCAAACAACTTTTATAATATTGTTTTGCTGGGAGCATACTAGACTAAATATGTGGTTTCTTCCTAAAGATTTCACTACTAGATAATCAGTTATATGTAGGATCTGCATATTTTATATGATGTGATAAAATAAATTGCATACTTCCTTATTATAATAAAACGTGACCTATATTACACTTGTTCAGTCTCAAAGGAAAATGTATTATATGATATACTCATCTTTCTTAGAAAGCTCTGCCTTACTACATTTAGGATAGAATTGGAAAGTTATATATACTTGGTATAGTATAATGGGCTAATTTATGTTCTCATCAAATAGCAACAACATACTACTAATTCATAACTGCCAAGAAATCGAGACATTGCACACGTTAAAATTATGAGTTACATCTCTTTAATATTTAAGATGAAATTCATTCGTGAAACTACCATTCACTATACTTAATCAAACATTCAGATCCCACTCTCACTTGCCCCACCAATAAAACAAAATGTAAATTTTGTTAGGTACCCTAAAAGAACTTCAAAGCACTTAACCTTAAAGAAAGAATTTACCATAAAAGAGTGCTAAATAAGACTTCCGATAATGGAGACCTAAGTTAAATGGGACCTTGGCCCCAACTTATTGAAAAAATTTGGTATCTCTATCTCTGTCTTTATTTGGCCATTAAATTTCATTAGTTATTGGTAAAAACAAATAACTATACGAAAACATTTATAACACAGAATTAATGTAGATCAATGCATTTACCTATTACTTTTTTTTAGACTATGTTATAGGTATGAAATTTCCAATATCATTTTGCAGACCGCCAAAAAAACATATGTAGCATATAAAATGAGTTCTTTTCTTTCAATCAAATTTTCTCCATATACAAAAAAAGGATCGAACTTATAACTATTTATTTAACCAATTGAAATCCATTGTTGATACACCTATTACTCTTACTCCCACTTAATATATAATTGATGCATGCTACAACAAACATGTACACTAATTACGATCTGTTAAGAGTCTAATATAAAGAGGAAAGTGAGCAAATGTGAGACAAGATGGCCTGCTAGCAACACCCTAAATGCATGCCCGCAATCCATCCTGACTCAAATCTACTCTCTCTACCTTCATAACAGACACTTTCAGTGTGAATAAGCTACAAATGCAATTCAAAACCACACTTTGCATTTCATCACTAGTTAGCATGATGTATTTATTATATATATTGAGCATCATATTGTGTCCAATTTATAAGCACAGATTGATCGTGAGTGGTTGGAATACTTGACTTTTAACACGTGTTAAAAGGTGATTGACTAATAGTTATTTCTCTAAATAATTGTTAGCAAACAGATACACATTGACCCCACGTACGTCGCTATGAACTTTTTCCCATGCTGCTCTCCTTATCTAAAATCGTTCCTCTTGTTTGGAATCAAATCAAACCAAAGTTGACTTATCAGCTCTTATAATAGCAAATTTGGTTCTAAAGTAACAAGATAAACACACAAAAAACACAACGATTGATCGAGAAATTCAATCAATTAATTGTTGATAGAGAGCCGAGTAAGGACTTATAAGAAAAATGATATAATGTAATAAAGAGTGTGCTGAGAATATATCCTAAATATTGAGTAGGGTAAGATGTTTAGTTGACAAGTTTGGTATGTCTTAGTTGACACTTATTAGCATTTTTCTAAATATTAAGACGAGTGAATTGTGTTGGTTATACAAGATTATTGAGTGACTATTATGATCAACATAGACAGTTTTCTCCATACTGAGAAGCATAGCTCTGGGGTTTAATTTGCAGGAATTTATTCTTTTTTACGATTTTTATTTCGTCATTAATAAAAAATGAGGAAAATATTTGAATTGAAGCAAAAATTTTGAACACAAGATTTTGCCACATACATATGAAAATACATATCATCTAATTATTTATAAAATACATATTATTTAACTCCTTTTCTTTTTCTACCTTTTTTCATCTTTGTTAGAGTGTCCAAAGTCTTGTGACCACAACGCTTTCTTTAAAAATTATGTGGCATAACTGCATAAGCCCTCCCCGAACTTTGGTGTTGATTTGTTGTTCGTCTTGTTATGGGAATAGAATAGAACATAAACACTGATTAATTAATGGTTTCTCTACCCCATTTTTCTGATATGTCAATGTCTTCAATCAGAATTTGTTCCCAACACATCTCACAGATTCTGATTACATTTTGACTTCAATATTGGCTTTTTGATTGGGTGCTTTGCATCGATCGTAAGTACTTTAAACGTGTCAATCATACTCAGATAATACATTTCATCAGTCTAAGCTACATTTTAATGGACAGTAACACAATCAATAAATTGCAAACTAGAACTTCCATGAAATGTTAACCAGAACCAGGATCTAAACTTGATCACATTATATATTTCAGTTGTATAATAGAATTAATTTTAACAGCCAACATTTTCGATAATTTTTAGTTTAATCACTTGTATATAACCATTAATTTCACAAGTTTCAATGATCTGCTAGATATATAAGTAACACACGTTGCTTTTCAACTTTAATCACTGGCAGGAATTTTATGATTAATTTCAGAATCAAATTCTTCTTAACTGGAAAATCTAGAGTCAACCAAAGTGCATGAAATGAAATTAACTTTTCATTGAAAATCATCAATTATTTATTAAAAAGTATTTATTTAATATAGACTACACAAGTTCCAAGACAAACTTACCACTTTAAATTTATTAACATGTGCAAATTTGCACATGATAGAAAAACCCAATTAGGATACATACAATCAACTAACTAATCTTATGTGGAAGGAAAGATTAAGTCAACTTTTGCTTGTTCTAGCTAATGCTAAAGTGAAAATTGATTCTGAAACAAAGATTTGTTTTGGATAAGAAATAGCATGGCAATGTAGGGCCACGTCAGGCTTGAAAGAATTTTGGAATCAACTTTATCAGTTATGTGAATTTTCAGGTGTAGGATTCATTATATATATTCTACCAATACCATTAGGCCTTCTTTGCCTATAAATAATGATAAGCTGCATGTGCATTGTGCAATGTGCACGCAGAGAACTGAAATATGAGAGCCTACTTGAATCTCAATAATGAAAGTGTCTGTCTTGTATGAAAGTGTAGAGAGTAGATTTGAGCCAAAGATGACTTGCCGGCATGCTGCCTGAAAAGCAACAAGGGTTTTGTTTTGCTGGCAGTTGTCATTGGTTCATGTTTGCTCTTTTCACTCTCATATCAGGCTCCAGAACTTAACATTTTTCTACAGTTTTCGGATTTCCTTCTTCGCCAAATTTATTCTGTTAGGTCAGAGGTTATGGGAGAGAAGGTTTTAGACTTTAATTAACCAAATGATGGCAGGGAAAGCGGTGTGATCATTGAAAGAGAAACTTGAGGAAAGCGGTGGGATTTTTTGTGAAGTGTTGAGGAGAATGGGCCAAGCTTGGAGGAGGTGAAGATGGCTTTTGATGAGAACAAAGATTCTAGTTGATGCATAGGAGTTACAAAGAGTTCTTGTTATTTTGGGATTCAAACAAGGATCAGAATTTGAGTATTGTCAAAAGATAATCAACAATTTTGATGAAACTCTTGATGGAAGAATTGATTCATTCAATTTGTTAATATTATTTAAGTCATTACTTTTTCCACCTTCATGAGCGCCTTAATCGAATTCTTTAATCCAAACTGCATAGGACACACGAGAAATTTATAGAGCGAAAAAAGAAGCGGTCTATTATTTAAGGGAAACCTCTTCCGCTGATTTGTTTGTTCCTTTGTTTAAGAATATTCATATAATATGACGTGAAAAGCAGATTGTTTTCCTTTCTTCTCTTTTTTAAGAGAAAAACAGGTTGATGTGAACTTATTAATTTTTCGAAAGGGTCCGAACAAAATATTTAAAAGAAATTATCGGTTCTTTAAGTCAAAATTTAATACAAATTAATTACTGTTCCCCCTAGTATCGTTTTATGCAAAAAAGAAAATTGTTTGAAAGTTTTTGTACGAAGCACCAACTTAAATTCAAACACGTTAATATTTTAAAAAATATGTAAGTAATTGAATGCAACTTTATGCATAAGTGCAAACTGAAGCTTATATTCCATGAGAGATACAAATATTAAATAAATTCTTTTTTTTTTTAAAGAACAAATATTAAATAGATAGAGAAGAGTCAAAAGGAATAGAAACAAAATTTAACAACTTATCAACAACAAGGTTGAAAGATCATCGGAAGAAAATAAACTTCTACTCTCAGTATTGAACAAATAATCAACTTTGTTCAGAGAGTTTCTATGTTACGCTATCAAATTGAAGTGCAGTGGTATACTTGTTTTCTAAATTAATAAAGTAATGATTATTTTTAAAATAAAAAATTATTTATCGACTTTCATATTTTAAGAAATATGATTTCATAAGAAAAAAATATATAATTTCATTGTTTATAAGAAATAAAAATTATTCTTTCAAAAAAAAGAGTCATTTTAAATTTAACACACTTTATTCTGAAAAATAGTCAACTTTCATTATTATGAGTAATAAAAATTCAGAAAACCTTATATTTTTTCTGGTATTTTTTGTAAATAAGATTTAGTTATTATAATTATAAATGATAGAAAATAATTCTTGTTCCAAAAAACAACTCATTAATTTAAACTTTGTAAAAAGAAAACATTAACTAAGGTTAGCATAAACTAGTCATTGGTCCAAGATGTGCTAATTTTGTCAGATACGCTAAAAAAAACTTCAAAGCACTTGACCTGAAAAAAACAATTTACCATAATAGATTAGGGGCGTTCAAATCCAAACCGATACAAAATAAAACCACAAATCGATCCAAAAAAACTAAAAATCGTATAAAACTGAATATTTTTGGATGCATTTGGATGTTGTTTTGTAAAAACTGTTAGGATCAGATCGGATTTCGCATCACTTTCTCAAAACCAAATCGAACCGCAAAAATAAATATTAATACTTATTTATTCTTTTATTAGTATATAATATTGCATTATTATGTAGGTTGTTGGTTTTTAATCTTATATATTGCACTAATTTAATCTATATTATTATTACTTCATATGTTGAAAAAATAATCGATAATTTTCATACCGTAATTTTAATTTTTTAATATATTTTGCATCAAACCTATTATTTTACCATGTTTGTGTAATATTAAGATTAATAAAAAAAAATTATATTCGTAAAAAAAGGTAGGTAAATAAAAAATATATATATATTTTGCATTTTGGATATCCAAAAACCGATTCAAATTAAACTGTATATATTTGGATCGGATCGATTTGTTTTTTTTTAAATAGTCATCCAAACCAAACCGAACGGCACGTGATTTTTATTTTAGATCGGATGACATTTTGCCTCAAAACCAATCCAAACCGCACCGCAAACACCCCTAATAGATATATTAATAGGGTGTTTGGTTTCAAGTTTAAATGTCTTATAGGTATTTTCCAAATGACAAAAGCAATTCTAACTTTATAAACTTATGTTTAGAATTTTTTTGAGAAATCAATTTTAGGGATTGGAAGTAATTCTATGCTACTATTTTGTAACTTTTAATTATAAAATTGATTTTAAGACATAAATTTATAATTCAATTCACTTTTACAAACACAAATCATTTTGCCTTTTTAGAGGAACAAGTCATTTTACTTAAAACTTATTTTTAATCGAAATCAATTATATGCAATTAATTCATTCAAAATCAATTTTGTCAAAATAGAATAATAATAAAAAACTAAATAAAGCTTCAGATGATGAAAGAATCAATACCCAAAGAATCCAAGGATTTTGTTACTATAGTTTTCGACCAATAGATTATTGGTTTTTGGTTGAATTATTTAGCTTCTTGTAAGCATTTGTACTTTCAGAAACTATTTCATTGAGGTAAATGTCAATGAAAGTTTACATGAAATAACATGGATCTCTTTTGGTTTTACTAAAGTTGCAGCTTTAAACTTGAGTTCAAGTACGCAACAATGTTTTAAAAGAAAAACTTATGAGGTAAGTTGTGAAACCCATAGTAAGTTTTGTAGAGTTCGAAAATTGCAAAAAAAAATGAAGATTTCTGCTCTTCGCCCTGCGCTTTTCGCTCCCACCCAACTGAATGGACATTAATGCCTCTGCGTGAGTTAAGTCACGCACCACTGACATGTGTGCGAGTTAACTCACGTACTTTGGCTGTTAGTCAAAACTGAAGAACACACGTTTCTTGGACGGTGTTCAATGCAATTTAATTGATTTTGCACGTTTTTGTTAAGTTTTTTCACGTTTTTTGACTATATTTATTGTAGATATAACCTATTTTTACAGTGTATTGAATAAAGTAAATAAATGAATTAGAATAAATTCAACGTGAATTCGAATAAAAATTGTGTATTGAATAAATTTAAATAAAAGTTACATTACATTATATAGACGAGTCATTACATTACATTAGATTACATTCGGGAATGTACCTTCCAACTACAACAATTATCTTGCCATTGAATTGGGTATATTCAAACTTGCTAAGCAGCAGGACTCCAGCATTCGATCGACATTTCTACTGTTCCATTCAAAAGATTAAATTCTTGTTAGTCTTGGTTTAAATGACAGTATTCAAGTGTCAAAAGAATAAGGTCCATTCCTTGACACTTCAATACCTTCATTTAAACAAGCCTAACAAGAATTTAATCCTTTGAATGGAACAGTAGAAATGTCGGTCAAATGTTGGAGTCCTGCCGTTTAACAGGTTTAAATTACCCCATCCAGAGGAAGATAATTGTTGTAGTTGGAATGTGCATTCCCTACCTAATCACGATCTTCTGGCGGAATCAGATTGTTGATTATATCTTCAGTTGATCTCAGCAACGTTACCCGCATATCGATCCACTGGAACATGTTGTGCTCCCAAAACATGCTCTTCATGTTTTCGTCGTTCATTAATTCCACCCAAGTGAATGATATTCTCCCCTCGTCGAGCGTTGGACGTTTATACCGAACGTATTTCACCCTCCTTGTGTCTTTGGGGTTGACTCCTTGGTTGAATTCATTAAATTGATCCTTGAGACCTCTTAACGTTACACCAAGGCACCAAACCTTCAATCTTTGAGGTTCTCCGCCGTTGAATTGTGCATGAACGTCGATCCACCCCGCCATTGCTTCAAATCTACACAGTAAGAAATTAAAAACAATCAATGAACAACTCATTCAAACATTTCAT
>Ga0315914_1004155_pt1 | contig 21698 bp, 17 predicted proteins | sample MpolenodulesMG_FD_203920 | JGI IMG/M metagenome (GOLD analysis project Ga0315914, IMG submission 203920) | Medicago polymorpha root nodule microbial communities from Los Angeles, California, United States - elongated nodules | ecosystem: Host-associated > Plants > Roots > Nodule | place: USA...
TTAAAAAACACAAACAAGCTTACTTGCCATTTGGCTTTTCATTTTAAAACTTTTTCAAAACTAATAAAAAACACACAACAAATCAAACGTCAATTTCTACCCCGAACTACGAGGTTTTGATCCCTCATGGGTACGTAGGCAAAGGACACTCGTCCTTCCAAATCAATAAAAAAATGTAGATAAATATGTCTTTTTATTTCCTTTATCACTTTAAACTTTTTTTTCTTTCTCAATAGCAAGCAAGTTTATAGCACAAAACATTAAATAAAATCAAGAGGTTCTCGTAGGATACTACGGACATAAAGGGTGCTAATACCTTCCCTTTGTGTAACTAACCCCCGAACCCTAAATCTTTCAATATGGGGTAGTTTGAACTTTTTCCCCGTTTTCTAAAAAAATTAAATGTTCAGTCGTGAAATAAATTAGTGAGTCAAAAGCTAACCAAATAGCCTTGATCTCCAAAAAATGACGTGACAGGTGTGATTTGTTTCAAGCAACAAAGGTTTGCGATCTGAACAAACCAGTTAAGCTGATTGTTAAGGGTCGAATGAAACACTTTCCGAAAGACTATTCAATCCAAAGTTTGCGAAGAAGAATTGTTCAAAAAAAAGTTTGCGAAGAAGATATTGTAATGGAGAATTTTATTAGGGTATGTATAATCTTACATCTTAAAAAGTTTAAAGAAATTATAGACTATTATTTAACTTATGTTGTTGAAATTTTATTGTGATTTTCCTCTTTATCGATTGTTCAGAAGCACATAAAAGTTTAATTAACTGAAAATGAATGTTTTTTCGTCAAACTTGCAAATTTGTTATTTAATTTAATAACTATTTCGCATATGCTATTGGATATTAGCAAATGAAATCAAAAGATAAGTCTAAATGCAACTTAATGACAACAGTTGTACTATATATTACGTGAAATTGAATCTTATTGCAAACTAATTACAATATATGTGTTGTGTTTGTTGTGATTTATTTCAAGATATACAAGTTTACAATCAAAATAAACCGTTGTGATTTGTTTCAAGATATACAAGTTTACAATCAAAATAAACCGTTGTGATTTGTTTCAAGATATACAAGTTTACAATCAAAACAAACCAATTAAGTCGATTGTTGATGGTTGCGCAAAACACTTTCTTAAAGATTCTTCAATCTAAAATTTGTGAAATACTGTAATGGAGAATTTCATTAGGCTATATATAATTTTACATCTTAAAAAGTTTAAAGAAATTATAAACTACTTCGCCTATGTTGATGAAGTTTTGGTATGTGTTTAGAGAATTGCATTAGCATTTTATATTAAATATATACAACTTCTGTATGTTGATATTGATTTCAACTTCTTTTTCTTGATTGATATTTGTATTCATGTTATTCTTGGCGGCATTCAAAGATGAAGCAACATGTTTATTAGAGTTAAATCATAGATGAATATTCAAGAAGTATCTAATAACATGGTTTGCCAACTTCTTCTTAACAACCTGGTTTGCCAACATGGAGTTAAATCTCATTTGCCTTAAATTCATCCGCCAACCATAACACAAAAAAAATTAAAACAAACAAAAGTAAATAAAACTCTCATCAAATAAGATTTGTTGTTTAGAAAAAAAAACTCTTTTCAAATAAGGTGCAAGTTATTCAGAGAATAGTTTACCTGCAATTTACGGCTTAAAGCTCATTTTATCAGGAAAATATTGTAGTTACAAAAATTAAGGGTAAACAAGTTATACTGATGTGATTTATTTATTTTTTTTGTTTTGAAATCATTTTGAAATAACAATCATTTTTAACAATAACACTATTTTTTTCCTGTTTATTTCCAAGGAATCAAAAATGCACTCAAGATTAAAATACATTTGAATGTTGGTTTGTTTTCGGTTAACAATCGACCTGCTACAATCTATATCTTCATCACAGGGAATAATTTTTATTTAAGTGTGATGTTTGACCTCAAGATGTGTGCACATAAGATATTTTCTGATGACTAATCTTGAAAACCTTGAACCTTAACTGTTGTGGCTGATGTTTTCTGAGTCTTTTCTGATTGTATTCGCAGTCTCTCACCTTTCTATGAAAAGGTAACAAGTTTTGTAATTTGTGAAATGTATTATCACTCAAGTTGAATTAAGAAATTTATTGATATGTTACTTTTTGGTTTATAATTATTAATAGGTTATACCTGAACAAATATTTATGAAGTTCTTTCACCTTTTGACATTGTACCATCTACCTATTGCATTGGCTCTAGAAATACCAGGTTAATTCATTTCTTTATTTAAAGGCATGGTTTTGAAAAACATCCTAGATTTTTTACAAAACGCATAATGGATAAGTAAATGTAAATATGCATGTGCCTATTGGCCATTTGACATTATTAGATTATCATAATTAAGTCAATTTGCATAGAATGATTTTGACACTTAGATTTGTGATTGGTGATGTTAGTGTGTGCTGCCATGTTGCTGAGGTATTGTATCTGGTGGGTATACTACTTCGTGGCATTTGGAGAGGTTTTATTCAAATAGTAGATGATAGTGCAAAATTTATTAAACAGTCACATAAAATATGTGTCTTGGTTTGTAATAATTTTTGGATTAGTTTCTTAGTTGAATGCTTCTATTTGAAGATAATGGCTTAGAAGTCAAAACTGGAAATTATTATTGACTGTGATTGGCAAAAGAATATCCTAAACAAGCATTTAGTAAAGTTCGAGTTAAGTTTACCCAAGTAAATTTAGGATGATAAAGTGTTCTCTTATCTCTTTACTCACCTATAAATCTTTAGTTTTATGTTTATGTAGTCTGTATGCATGAACCAACTTACAGTGTGTTTGGTTACATGCCCATTTTATTTCTCTTGCGTTTTGATATGTGATTTCAACATGATTATTTCAAATTGTGAGTTTGCCATGTTTCTTTAGTTTACTGATTTAGGTATTTTTAGGCTTGTCAAACTTATAAATTTATATTAAATTTAATAACTATTTTACAACGTAATTACAAGAGTTGTAATACATATTACGTGAAATTGAATCTTATTGCAAACTAATTGCAATATATGTGTTGTGATTGTTGTGATTTGTTTTTAGAAATAAAAGTTTACAATCAAAACAAACAAATTAAGTCGCTTGTTGAGGGTTGTGCAAAACATTTTTTTAAAGATTGTTCAATCTAATGTTTGTGAAATATTGTAATAGAGAATTTCATTAGGCTATATATAGTTTTACATCTTAAAAAGTTTAAAGAAATTATAAACTACTTCGCCTATATTTTTGAAATTTTGGTATATGTTTCGAGAATTGCATTAGCATTTTATGTTAACCGAGCAAATTGTGTATTGTTTAACATGTTGTGTGCAAATCATGTGTGAAAACTGTCGTGCAATATAGCACCTCTCTTTATTTATTTATTTATTTATTCCGTATCAAATAACTGCCGAAGGTTAAGAAGCAGTTGAACCGTATCATTATGCATAACTCACATATTTCTTTGAACCTATGATTTATACACACTTTAAAGATGCATTTACAAATTTGAATCTGAGCCATCTTTTGGTCAAAATGATCGCCAATTTCGTATGGCACTAAGTTTGAACAACGACTCCTTAAATTTGTTTATTCAAGTGTCTATAGATCTTATCGGTTTTATGCTGCCCAGTTCTGGATCTGCAATGATGTGAACAAAACTGCTTATTCCAGAAGTTTTCGTAGGGAAGTTTGGGAAATGATTGCCGAAGCCTTATTAGATGATGATAGATTGCGAAACATGCTTATCAGATCCACCAACGAGTATGTTTTCTGATTTTTTTTAATTAACTTTTTTTAAACATCTGTTATATTATATTGTGGGATGAATGCGATTTCCTACAAGTATACTACCTAAGTGACATCTTATCCATAGTAAGAATCATGGAGTATGAGCTGAAGTGAATCACCTAATTTTGTGTTAAGTTCAATCACATGATCTGCAAAGTCAATAGTAATTTTAGAAGAAGATTTTAATTGTTCCTTAAAAGAGACAAACTTGCCATTTGAAATACAATGGCTTATGGTAAAAATTTACACCATATTCCATTTGGATAAAACAAATATTAGGAAGGTAGTGAGCAAACATATATTGAAGCTAGTGAGCATAATATATATATGTGTGTGGTAGCAAAGCCAGAAAGATATGGGTGAAAAGACATAAGGTAGCAAAGCTAGTGATCTAATACATTTTTATAGTTCAAAAAACTTCAAAGATATCCAATGAGCAAAACAAAAACATATATATGGCTAGTGGCAAGATTGACATGCTAATAAGGCTACATTATGTTGCACTAAAATAATATGTTTTAAATAATGAACAATGGTTTAAACAAGGCTTGAACTCTAATGTATAATTGAAAAGAGTTAAAATATATTACGTGAAATTGAATCTTTTTGGTAACTAATTACAATATTTGTGGTGAGATTGATGTTATTTGTTTCAATCCACAAATGTTTGCAATCATAACAAACTAGTTAAGCAAACTGTTGAGGGTCAAACGAAACAGTTTCTTAAAGATTGTTCAATCCAAAGTTTGTGATGGAGCTATTGTAATGGATAATTTCATTGTTGTATATATTTTTACATCTTAAAAAGTTTAAAGAAATTACAGACTACTTAGCTTATGATGTCAAAAATTTGGTATGTGTTAAAGAGAGTTTCGGCTAGAGGGATGATATGTATTAAACTTAAATTTTACATCGTAACTATTTCACATGTGCTAATAAATATTACAAAAGAAAATCAAATGGTAAGTCTAAATACAATATAATGACAAAAGTTGTAATATATATTACATAAAATTGAATTTTATTTCTGACTAATTATAATATATGTGCTGAGATTGGTGTGATTTGTTTCAAGCGACTAAGGTTTGTGATCAAAACAAACAGTTAAGCTGGTTGTTAAGGGTCGAACGTAACACTTTCTGAACTCTGGATAAGGTATACTGATTGTCTTCATCCTACCTTTAGGTGTGGATTTATCGTCAGCTCTGGATAAGGTGTGCTGCCACTTATTAGAAACGATTGCTTGATCTTGCCCCCTTATTTCGGTAGTGGAACTTCAAGATATTCGGGGGTTTTGGATAACAATATATTATTGTACCCAATCTTGGATGATTCTTCCTACCTTAGGAGGTTTTTCAATTTAAAAGCCACTGAAGATTAAGATTTTAGTGCTAACTAGCCTGTCAAATACATATACTCTGTTTAAATTCTCTCTCCCTTATAGGGACTTTACGGATGACATGTCATTAGTACGGATGACATGTCATTATCAAAATCTTATTTGTTAGTGATGGACACCAGGTGTGGACCTCCCCCTCAGTTGTATCTCAAAGTATCTCTTGATTGCATCAGCTGTGAGGCTGGGATCCAACAGTCCTAGTCATGGATGTCTCACCTTGGTTGCAATTTGTTGGTGCCACACATTTTCTAGGGGGTTTTGGAAACATCGTTGAGCTTGATCTTGGTTCTGCTTACCATTGTGTCTCTGTTGAGTCCCTTGAACCAACAAGTGTTATATTGGTGAGGTGGATTCATGATCCATGTGTCGTCAAACCACTTAGGGTGGTACATATACATCAGGTTGTGGCAGGTATGTTACCATATTAGCCATGACTGTTGCACTGGGTAGCCTGGAACTGAATATTGCATTCTTTCTACTAGTTGCATGTGTATCCTCCAACATAAGACATATCGTTATCTTACATGATACTTCCATTAGGCGATACTAGCAGCATGCCAATTTGTCATATTTCCTCATGTGAACTGCTTCTCTTATGTAATTGTCCAGCTTGAAGGTTAGCCTAATTAAAGTATCATTCGTTACTGGATTCCCAAAGGGTTAGCAATGGAAAAGATACTAGGTTGGGAATAAGGAGTAAATGGTAAATATTGTATAGGAATTAGATGAGTCTGTTGAGGTCTTACTGATCTGTTAATCAATTGGCTTTAATTAACAATATTTGTTAGATTTTGGTTTCCTTGTACTTCTTGCAGAATGTTGGTGACTGAATTATTATCAGAATGGTTCGTACAACCTCTAATTCCTTGGTTTGTTAAACCTCGTTATGAACCATGAGTTTAATAATGTCAACAAGTTATTTAAAGACCTGATACATGATGTCATGTATCTCCACATGAATTTGTTGTCCAATGAAGACGTTGCCATTACTACTAGAGTCGTATGTATTTCAACTGTTTGTGTCTCAAAAACTCTATGAGGAGCCACATATGTTGCATTTCCCATGTATGTGAAGGCTTGTTTAGTCTATGTTTGCTTGACCTTCTAGCTGCCGATGATGATTGATCTATGTTATTGAAACTTTTTCTAGACCTTCGTAGCATACGCCAAACATAGTCCAAATTGGTTGATGTAGCCGTAATTTACCTGAGGTTCAACTGAATTCCATAAACCGTGATTCCATTTGCTTAAAGTGATTGGCGCCGAGGGAGGAACTATGTCCCTTCAGTGTGGGTTCCCTAACTTCTCCAGTAGAGCATTAGGTACAACTTTTTTTGGATTTTCTTTCAGCTATACTAATAAATGCATAAAATAAAGATAAAGACAGAAAGGTAAATCGATAAAAAAAAATGGGAAGTAAGCTTGTTTGATTGATTGGATTTGTTAGTAACAATGTATGGACTTAGTATTTTATAGCAAAACCATGCCTATTAGCCAAACAACGTGGTCTACAATGATGAACGTTAACTCGGCTATTTTCTCATGTAATACATGAGTTTCTCTCCTTGAGGGGACCATGACACCCCACGCCTAACTCTACATTTCCTCCTTTACGAAATGATCCTTTGTCGACATCCTTGGTCTGCAACTCTACTACGATCATGTCTTTTCCAACATCCCTTTTTGCGGTTAGTGGCACTTAAAACATGAAACATGACTTGTGTATCATTGCCTAGTTCCACTAAATCTTAACTAAGTCTAAGATCGTTGCGACATACATACTCACCTAGCGGTCTTGAGAAAGAATCATCTTTATTTACTCGAATGTCCTAACATTGCCGAACCTTCCATCATCTGGTGTTTCATCTGCTAAAATTTTACCCGCCTATCTCTTTATCAAAAAAATAAAAAATATTTTTTATCATCCTTTTCTTATTACAAAAAACAAACAAATTATATAAAAAAGGAAAAATTACACTTTTAGTCCCTTAACTTAATTTCATGTAATAATTTGGTCATTTATCTTTTTTTCATTGCTTTTTGTCCTTTAGGTTAAATTGCATACGAATTTTAAAGCTTCAAATCTATGATTTTGTTTTCTTATATCATCTCAATCTTCAAATATGTGACCTTTCATCTATGTTTTCATATGAATCTTAGATTTGAAACTTAAAAATCCATAGGCAGATGGACTAAAAGGACAAAATTGCAATAAAAAAAGATAAAAGACCAAACTGTTATTTGAAATTAAGTTAATGGACTAAAAATGTAATTTTGCCAAAGGTAAAAGAGTGAATAGGCATTTTCATCCTTGAATTAGCACATGACGTTCAATTTCGTCCTCCAATTATTCAAAATAGCTCAAACATCACCGAGTTTTACAAACTTTGATCAGTTTCGTCCCTCACTCATGTCTTACTGTTAATGATGATGACATGTGACGTTAATCGCAAACATGGATTGTTAAACAACGTGGATACAACGATGAACATTTTCCCGGCTAATTTCTCATACAATGCGTGAGTTTCTCTCCTTGAAGGTGTCGTGGCACCCCACACCCAACTTTACATTTCATCCTTCACGACATGATCCTTTAACAACATCCTTGGTATGCATCTCTACTATAATCATGCCTTTTCCAACACCCCTCTTTGCAGTTAGTGGCGCTTCAAACATGGAATACGAGTATTATGTATCGTCCCTCCCTCATGTCTCACTGTTAATGATGATGACATGTGACGTTAAGCGCAAACATGGATTGTCAAACAACATGGCTACAATGATGGACATTTTCCCGGCTAATTTCTCATATAATGTGTGAGTTTCTCTCCTTGAAGGTGTTGTGGCACCCCATACCCAACTTTACATTTCATCCTTCACGACATGATCCTTTAACATCCTTGGTATGCATCTATACTATAATCATGCCTCTTCCAACATCCCTCCCTGCAATTAGTGGCGCTTAAAACATGAAACACAAGTATTATGTATCATTGCCTAATTCCCCCAAATCTTGACTAAGTCTAAGATCGTTGCGACCCACATACTCAAATAGTGGTCTTACAAAAGAATCAACTTTATTTGATCGAATGTCCTAAAATCACCTAACCTTCCATCAATTGAAGTTTTATCTACTAAAAATTGAAGGACATTTTAGTTATTTTGAATAATTTGAAGACAAAATTGAACGATTTATACAAATTCAAAGGGAAAAAAAATGCTTATTCACTTAAACTAAAAATTATTATCCCTTTGCGACTCTCCATACAACCAAAACACACTTCATGCTTAAAAGGCGTACCTTTTTTCCCCTTCACTATAAATACTTCTCAGTAGCAGTCAGGTTCGAGATTCACCTAGCGCTCGCTCATAGCCGAGACGCAGACCGGATCTAACGATCTCATCAATTCAATTCTCTCGTGATTTCATCGAATCTTCACCATGGAAGATCCTCTTCTGCGCAACCAAAACGCCGCCGTTCAAGCTCGTACCAAAGCTCAGAACCGCGCTAACGTCCTTCAACTCAAACTGGTATAGATTCATCCTATTTCCCTCACTTTTCGATGTTAATTTGACCTAATTTTCTTCAGAATTAACGAAACTGTTGTTTTTGTTGATTTTCAATAGTTAGGGTTTATTGTTCGTAACCCTAGATATTCGATTAGTTAATTTTTGTTGATGAATTTGATTTAATTGTAATTGATTTGATGCAGATTGGACAGAGTCATCCAACTGGATTGACTGCGAATTTGTTGAAGCTGTTTGAGCCTCGGCCGCCGTTGGAGTATAAACCTCCACCGGAGAAACGAAAATGTCCTCCTTTAACAGGTGTTTGATTATTGCATTTGTTAGGTTTTTGCGATAATTTGTTGTTAATTGATGTTAATCATGCAATTAAGCATTTTTATTTTTTTTTATGTTTTTTGTTTAGGGATGGCGCAATTTGTGAGCAAATTTGCTGAACCTGGTGAACCGGAATATTCTCCGCCTGTGCCAGTAGTTGAAACTCCTGTAATGTTCAGTTCTTTTGAGACTAATTATGCTGGAATTATTATTAGTTTGACTTTTGTTGTGCATTGTTTCGTAATTTTCTGTTTTTTGCATTGGGCATGTCTGTGGCGGGTTTGATTTGATGCAACGAGTTTATATTTTTATGGACAGATTTCAAAGTTTTTCCTATGTGTTAGATTTGTCTATTGATGTTATCCATGTTGTGTCTGATTGCTTTTTAGAAGATGTCCATAAGAAAACAGTTACGTTACCTAACTTTAGTTTGCAAAAAAATATTTGTGCTCAGAAGTGTTTTGTTATTGCTAAATTCCGTAGTTACGTTTTACTGTGTAATATTGTGCAAGCACAATGTTTAACTGACTATTTTCGACTCCTTGTGCCTGCTTTTATTATGGTACTTATTCGTTCTAAGAAAATATCTGAATAAATGTTGTGGTCATGAATAATAAATACCCAGTTTGGGTGCTCAACATAAAAAAAAGGGCAACCCGGTGCACTGAAGCTCCCCCATACGCAGGATCCGGGAAGGGGTCCCACCATTTGGTGTATTGTACGCAGGCTTACCCTGTTTTTGCACAAGAGGCTGTTTCCAGGACTTGAACCTGTGACCTTACAGTCACATGACAAGTTTGGGTGCTCAACATATTAGTTGAAAAATATAATTACTAATGCTTCTTCAGTCTTTACTAGGTTTTAGTTTTTCTTCAATTTACTTAAACAAGTGGTTATTATAATGTATAGTGGACTGACGTAGCTGCTACATAGTACATACTGAGTATCTATCGCTTTGCATATAGTTAATGTAGCAATTGGCATATAAAAGCAGTAAAGTAGTTTAAATGTCAAAGCCCTTGTTTCAATAGTGAAGAGTATTATAAAAGCATAATCGCTGATCCATTTTGGTGCACTCAGGCAGAAAGAAGGGCAAGAGTACACAAGTTAAGACTGGAGAAGGGAGCTGCGAAAGCTGCTGAGGAGCTTGAGAAATGTGATGACTCTAATATATATACTGTTTTAAATTTGTTGATTTTTGTGGATTATGTTATCTGAATATTTTTCTCTGTTTCAATGTAGATGATCCGCATAACGATCCAAATATATCAGGAGATCCATACAAGACTTTATTTGTGGCCAGACTTGTAAGTTATATTTTCCAATAGAGTAACTACTGTGCTTTTTCATATTGCTTGCCATATCTTATTGATTCCATCTTCCAACAGAGTTATGAGACTACTGAGAGCAGAATCAAAAGGGAGTTTGAGTCATATGGTGCAATCAAACGGGTAGGTATTTTGAATATGCTCAAGGGTTCGGTAAGCTTATCATGTATGTGTGGTTCAAAACCTACTCTATTTTACTTCTATTTGACATCTTTACAACTTTTGAGCCTTCAAACTGTATTATTTTCAAATTCAACAATTTCCATATACAGTGATGTATCACAGAAAACAAAATATTAGCTATTTGAGCATAATACTTAAGATCTTCATACCTTTCCTTTTGCCACTGAAGAAAATGTTTTTTGTGACTTGAGAGGTTTTCATGACTAACTAGCTTATCAGGAAATCTGTCTGCTATGTTTAATATCTATGTCATCCTATCCGAAGTTTCAAGGGTATTGAACGTTCCTGATTTAATTTGTCAATTTTTAGTGGTTTTGAAATGGTAATAATCACTGCTTTTGGTTGCTCTGCCAATTTGTTTTTGATTGCTTTTTATTTATTTTCTTTTGTCATTTTCCACTTTGCTCCATTCCACTATCTTGGGGCTTTGGGTCTCTAGGAATTTTTAACTGCAAGTTTAACATCTTGACACGAGAAATGATAGAAACACTCTATTTCTAACACACTCTATCAGATTCTCCTATTGGGTGAAACTCATGCGGGTCTCACTGCTTTATGTGGGACCCATTTCAAAAGTGGTGGTGCTCACATGAATTTCATCCAATAAGAGAGTGGGTATTAGAGAGTGTTAGAAAGAGTGTCCATAGCACTCCTCCTTGACACAAACATCTGGTAATGGTTTATGATCTTAATATACCCTGGTAATGGTTGTTATCTCGATCCACATCCCTGGTAATGGTTGATTCTATAACAATAAAACCCAATTTCCATTCAAGTGCTTCCTCCTGCATGGTATTTTAGTTGGGAAGAACAATATGCAAAATTATGTCTTTGGCTTTGTTTTCGATCAAGTAAAGGAGACTGACAACTTCTGTTCTTTTCCTGCACTGGGTAAAATATGTTGGGAGTATTTCAATCTCTTCCCTTTTTTATTAAATTCTTAGTTAGCCTACATTTGATGTTGCTATAACTTTATTTTTGGCTTTAAAGGCTATCAAAACAAAATCAGCTGTTGAGAAGATCTTATGGTATTTTCTATATTACCCATAGTTGTTTCCATTTTATCAATTTTAAAAAATTAATATCCCTGGTAAGGGGACACTAGTCAACACCTGGTTAATTGGGCCAAATACATCAGTTTTTCTGCAACTATTGCCGGTGGTGATGCATCTCACGATGGGAGCTGTATGATTTAAAGGTGAGCACGGCTAATTAGGCATAGAGCCTGTCTGCCGTGCCATTTAGGATATTAGTGTTGGTATTTTATTTTGGTTGTATTTTATTGGTTCTGAAGTGAGAATATGAGAGAGCATCTTGTGTTATTTTCTTTTGAGCTGATTACCAGAATGTTCTCTTCTGACTATGTTTTTTTTTTCTTTCCATTTTCTTATGATTTAGGTTCGGCTTGTTACTGATACTGAGTCTAATAAGCCCAGGGGTTATGCATTCATTGAATACCTGCACACAAGAGACATGAAAGGTTGATAGTGATCTAGTAACATATGTCTGATTATTACTATATATACTTATGTAACATTTTGCATAAGTCATATTTTTTGTTAATCATGCAGCTGCTTATAAACAAGCTGATGGTAGGAAAATTGAGGGCAGAAGGGTGCTTGTAGATGTTGAACGTGGGAGAACTGTTCCAAATTGGCGACCCCGCCGTCTAGGTGGTGGGCTTGGTACTACTAGAGTGGGGGGCGATGAAGTTAATCAGCGACATTCTGGAAGGTAATTTTTTTTTTTTATAGGATTTCATTCTCAGTTGTATTGACACTTCAAATTGAAGGCGAGTTTGCTGTTCGATACCGAGACTGTTTACATTAAATAAATTAATTCCTTTTCCTCAAATTATTACTGGTGTTGATGTGTCGGTGATGTGTGTCCCTGCTTCATAAATTTCTTTTATTACTTATTTTAAACCTGACATAGAATTGCAACTAAATTTGAAAACCGAAAACATTATGTTATGACCTTGTTCTATGATATGCATATTTATGTGTTGAAATTGACTGGGAATTTGAGATGTTTGCAACAATTATTTCCTCACCTGTGTGGACCTGGCAATTGTATGGTTCTGCTGTTTGGAATTCAGTGAACATTTATCAAGTTCGCTGTACATGGTAATTTGTCCCTTGGAAAAATATCATGTTCATCTGTTGGAAATATCTGGCACATACCCGTCTCTATCTCTCTTCCAAACCTAACCATCCTACTCCAAATTCCGAAGCAGTAAATTCGCTCTGAATTTGAAACTTTTTTGCATCAAGAATTGTTTGCATCTAACATTTTTGGTTCATGATGGCATTGGTTTTCATATTCTGAATATGTCTTGTCTAATGTTGTGTGTAATTAATTTGTCGGATGCTTTCTCTGCAACATCGAGGGGAAATTCTGATATGTCTTGATTTATTCAGGGAGCAACAGCAATCAGGACCTTCTCATTCCGAAGAACCCAGATTACGGGAGGATCGACATGCTGATCGGTAATAATCTGTATTTCTGCTTCAATTTAACTAGCTAATTGGTTTTGGTACTTAACAGGTTTGCTGATCATTAAATGGTTTCTTGACAATAGTGGATTTTGAAACTAATTTTAACTGCTGCTGGCTAAAATCATTGTAGGGACAGAGAGAAGTCACGTGAAAGAGGTAAGGACAGAGATAGAGAACGAGAGCGATCACGTGAACGATCTAGCGATAAGGCTAGGGATCGTGATCGTGATCACAGAGAGGATAGGCACCACAGGGACCGAGACCGGGATAGGAATAGGGAGAGGGACCGAGGTAAGGAAAGGGACAGAGAAAGAGACCGTGGACGTGATCGAGAGAGAGGACGCGATCGTGGTCGGGAACGTGATCGTGATAGAGAGAGGGATCATGAACGGGATGTAGAACATGATCGTTATCGCGAGAAGGATAAGGATTATGAAGTTGGGGAAACTGATCGTGGACGATCTCATGATAGGGGTACTGATTACGATCATGTTGAATCTAAACATGAGAAGGAACCTCATGGTGAAATAGAGCGGGACTATGAACCTGATGATCACCGTGGGCGGTACAAAGAACCTGGGCATGGACGTAGGCATGCAGATCCTGAACATGATCCTGATCACTATAACCATTATGAGCATCAGAGAGGACGGGGGCAGTATGATGAAGGAGATGACCGTGGTGATTACAATCAATATCCTGATCATGCTAAGATGGAAGATGACCATCACACTGATCGAGCAAAATCTAAATCGCGTGATAGGGACAGAAACCGTGATAAGGACCATGATTATCATCGCTCAGAGAGGTCTCATTCTCGAGAATATGATTACTAGGAACTTGAGCACAATACTTCTCTGGTAAGATTCATGGTGTTCATTTTTGTACTCTATTTGCTTATTCTTAATTCTCTGTCATTTCGGCTTATATTATCTAGATTGGTTCTTGGTAGCTATTAATGGATTCAGGCATGGAGCGATCAAAAGCACACCAAAAGAACTTATTGCTCAGCTATCCATATGTACTTGCGGTTTTTCATGTTTGATGTTGAAAGTTTACTACTGCAGCTTTGGTGATCTCAGTTTCTCAGTATGGTCGTGGACTGCTATTGTTTGTGTTTTTCTTGAAGACATTTTAAGAAACAATTTTTTTTCTTCAGATTTTGAGGGAATTATTGTCTGGATTTTACTTTATCTTTACTCTATTGACATGCTTGGAACTACATGAGTTTGTTAAGTGTTGTTATATTAAGAAGTTAGATTCCTAGACCCTCTATTAGATGTTGATTAATGGTCTGTCGTCATCATAATTTTTCTTCTTAAACTGGAAAGTGATTGACCAACAAAGTTAAAAGTTTTCAATTTTTTTCTCTCGCAATTGTCATTCCTTTGTGAGTGCCAATTTTTGCCTTTCCATTTCTATTTACATTTTTTCCGAGTCAGGTAGTAGTGTTGTTCTTGCTTAAAAGGCCGAGCATAATGCCTTTTCCAACATTTTGTAAAACAAGAGTTTTGATATGAATTCCTTCAAAAAAAAAGAAAGAATATATGCTTTCCTGAAAGTATAACATGTGCCATTGTGCTGTATGTTAAAGATTAAAAGCTTGTAATAAACACTGGCTTTTAAAACTTATACACAATACGCGGAAAGTTTAGTTTAATTATGGAAAGATGCTTTTTCAATGATTTTTATTTTATTGTAAAAAAGAAAACATGACTTCAATTATGTTGCACCATTTCGATCGTGCTGTATATTCTATTATAGAAAAGTGTTTACAGCACATTTTTCAGGTTGAAACTAAAATGTATTTCATTATGTAGATTTTATATAACTTTAGTGGAATTTTCAACAAAAGGAAGGCGTCGAGAGGAGTATATTAAAGATTGTTGGTAGAATAATTGCACTATTATTTGATGGAGGAATTGCAAGCCAATTTTCGGTTGTGTACGGACAGGTTTGCTTGCAAAACGTGGTAACCCATACTAATTAGTCAATGTGTTTAGAGTTTCAATGCTTACATTGGCTCTAGTTACATTAATTATGGAACCAAATACATTAACTAGATACATTGCAGCTTGCACTGAGCGACAGAGAGAGGAGTGGTGATGTGGTACCACTACAATCCTATCTTTGTTTTGTTAGTGTTAATGCGAGTGAGTGATTAAATTGTATGAGAAAATGCAAACAAATGAAATTACCGTGAAGTTTCGATGTGGTATTGGATTAGCAAGGACGTATGTACGGTTACCTCTTCGAAAGAAAGCTAGAACATGAAACTTGGTGTTTAAGTGCTTCCAAATTTTTAACATGAAGCTTCCTAGAAAGAACTCGTAGGCGTTACTTGTGCTAGATGTATTAGGCTGTTATAATTTGTCCTTTTTGTATGCTGGTATATCTCATCTGATATGTTGTGCTTGTTTGCCATTTTCTCATTCTATTTACATTGTATGCTCTACTCATATTGTAAACAAAGTAATTTACCGAATGTTTGGATTTGCAAATGGGTTTGACAAAATTATAGTAAAAACTATTGTGATTTTGTAAAAACTACAATTTGAAACTTCGTCAAATCTATCGTATAACCAAACATGCACTTAATATGAATAAGCATGGTAATATAAAGGAAATGCAAATAGTTTAATTGTTATGTAGTGGAAATTTAAAAATATTAATATTTATTCAAAAAAACTGAAGTGGTTTTTTTTGAAGAAAAAAACTAAAGTGGTTAATTTAATGAATGTGAAAAAAAATCTATTTAATTTATATGGACATTCAGTGAAATATTTTGTTGCACACATATTGAATAGCATCTCACTAGGTAAATAGTCGGGATGATATCTTAGGAACAAACATAATAAAGTTGCATCATAGGAGAAATTGCGGAATACTATGAATCCAAATCACAATTGTCTATTTAAAATGGTGCATACCAATTAAATCTAAAAACAAAATTGGATAGCAAAAATGTCATCACTATTCAGGCAAAATTGGATATGAGGTCTTTTAAATTTGACCTATTTTTTTATTGGTCCGTCAAGTTCTTTTTATATTAGTCTTTAAGTTACTCTCATGCATTGTCATCCTTTATGTTACATTCTGTGACTGCGTAGACTAAAACTTTTGTTCCATAATTAGAGATGAGCAACATTCAGGTGTTCATTCATCATGCCTCATACTAGAGATGAATGACTCATTTGTAAATTCGAACCATTGTTCTTGAATGACGTTATCTGTGCAAAAAATTAAATACTCTTTTAAGGATTTTGGAATTTATATTTATAGAAAAAGAATATAGAAGATGATAGAGGATAACACTTACAAGTTTATGTGCATTTTCTCAAAATTAAGATGTCACACAAGTTTTTTTAATAGAACTTGTAAAAGATGCTAACAGTGCAAACATAATGACACATAAAAGAATTAAAAAACCAATAATTCAAAAAGATCGGAAAACTAATTTTGCCTATTATATATATATATATATATATATATATATATATATTTACCTTAAAGGACACTCCAGTCCAGGGTCAAAGGTCTGGAGCCTTCAATTGAATCAAAACTATTAACATGTACGAAGAATACTTGTATCACTTTATCCATTATCCATATATATTAAATAAAAGGAAACATCTTGATTTGCAAAATGTCAAACCAAATGTTACTAATGGTTTAGTACATATACCTCGAAAAGAATCTTTTGAAATCGATGTTATAATGAAACTCGGGTTGAGAAATAGGAATGAGAAATAGAGAAAATGTGTCTTTCCTCTCTCAAATATATATATATTCTTAGAATAACCAGCATTTTGAAAAAGTAGAGTTAAAAAAAACAACAAAAAAAAACATCTATAGTAGATTCCTAACTAAATATTGCTTCATACATGGCTTTAGAAGTTAAAAAGAAGGCAATATCAAGAGAAGCATCAACAATTATATGGCTAGTTTCGTGGAGTCTTATTATGATCTATCATGTTAGTTTAGCTGAAAGAGTTTTGGAAGACGAAAAACCAGAAAATTTTGTTATAAAAAAAACAAGTTTCTTCTGGTATAGTGGAGAGTCTTCCTATGAACGTGTTTGGCCTGTAAGTTTATTATCAAAAACCAACAGTTTGATATATTTTGTTATAATATTGGTGATGCATTGTAATTGTTTTGTTGAGCAGGAAATGAAGTTTGGTTGGAGAATTGTCGTAGGGTCTATTGTTGGATTTTTCGGAGCAGCATTGGGAAGTGTAGGAGGGGTAGGAGGTGGAGGAATTTTTATCCCTATGCTCACTTTGATCATTGGTTTTGATCCAAAGTCTTCTACGGCCCTCTCTAAGTGTAAGTGTATTTCTATATTCTATCTATTCATTCATGTTAGATATATAGTCGATGTTTGGATTTACGTTTCAATTATCTTTCTCGCGTCTCAAATACTGTTTTCGACATGAAAATGGTGAAGCTATAAATAGTAGCATGTGGTTGGCCGCACTTCAAAAGCTAGTTAGCTTCTGAACGCGGTTCCAAACACAATACATGCATTCTTTCTAAATTTTTATCCATGTGTCCCAATTCATTTTCGAAAGCTCTTTCAAATACTTTGGCTGTTATTTTTGCTATTGCAGGCATGATTACAGGAGCAGCTGGGTCAACAGTGTATTACAATCTGAGGCTTAGACACCCAACACTAGACATGCCACTTATAGATTATGATCTTGCTTTGCTCTTCCAGCCTATGCTAATGCTAGGAATTAGCATTGGTGTTGCCTTTAATGTCATGTTTGCTGATTGGATGGTTACCATTTTGCTTATCATTTTATTCATTGGTAATGATTATTATCTGTTTAGCATAAGCAAGTGTGATTAATTATATTTTCTTGGGGCAGTCTCATACTTTTTCTTGGGAAAGTGCTCTTGTGTTTGTGTTTTTTGGGTAGGAAGCAAATGGTTTTCAAATAGATTCATATATATTTTGGCATGCTGTTTTCCTTTATCTTGAAAGAAATTTCTTGAAAACTAAACTTAATTCTTTGCAGCCAACATATTGCATTATATAGTTAATGTATTTTTTTTTTAGTTCAGATTGTCTGAGCAATTCAACGCATTCACACAGTCAGCACATCAGTGATCGATGATTTTAGATCGGACAGTCTAGCTTTCAAGTTCAGTACTTTAGATATTAGAAAAACATCAAAATATACATTAAAATCTAGATAGTTTGATGTCGGTCCATCGACCACCTATATGCTGATTGCGTGAGAATGCTAACTGCATCTAATCCAAATTCAATTTTTTCAAGAACTAATATCCAGTTGATGCAACACATGGTGATAGGTACATCCACTAAAGCTTTAGTCAAGGGCATCGATACATGGAAAAAGGAAACAATTATGAAAAAGGTAAACTTATAGCTTGTTTGGATGTGCGGTGGAAGCAGCTTTCTCGCGTCCCAAGGCAAAAATTGCCGTGACTTGGAAAAGCTATTATATGTAGCTTCACTGTAAACGTGCTTCCTGCCGTGCTTTTACCTTGATGTGGAAATTGTATCGTAGAGCCAAACACAGGCTTATATAGTTACAAATTTTTTTTTTTAGTTGAGTCTGTATTGCCTTCTACTTTATAGTAAGAGTACTATGCTACTGAACTTTCAGGAAGCCTTTGAGGAAGCAGCCCAAATGTTGGAATCAGGTTCTACTCCTGATTGTAAGTGCCTACAAATTTTCAGTTATTATATGTAGATGAAAATTTGATATTGCATATGCTTATCAAAATTTGATATTAATTAGCACAAATAAGAGAGGCTTAGTTCTTAATTAACATTTGGAAGATGCAGTGAAAAATCTTCAATATTATTGTTGAAATACTAATGCTGTTGCCCCTTCTTTTAGATGCTTCTGAAGAAGACTACAAGTCACTGCCAGCTGATCTACAAGATGAAGAGGTAATTCCAAGGGTTTTCCAAATCATTCTTTATAAAGTGTTCATTGAGGTTTTACTTAGTTTTATACAATATGTTAAATTCTTGTGTGCAGGTCCCTTTACTTGATAACATTCACTGGAAGGAGTTATCAGTTCTTATGTATGTTTGGGTGGCTTTTCTCATTGTCCAAATTCTTAAGGTAGTTAATATTTGGTTTTTTCTCTGATTCATTAGTTATAAACAATCATCTTGTGTGTTTTTAACTGAATATGCACTTTCTATGTATTTCAATGCAGACATACAGCAAAACTTGTTCCATAGAGTATTGGCTTCTTAATTCCTTGCAGGTAAATAATCTATATATATATATATATATTTGAATACTAATACACATGATATGTATTTAGCTTTGAAGTCTAGTTGTATGACTTCATAGATTGGTAAAGTTAACAAACCTATTAAAAGACCAAAAATTGTGATATAGTAGTACACATAAAGGTTTATCCTACATAGGAACATTTATATTAATAAAATGTTTAATTTTGATACGTAAAAAACTTTACACCGTCAACAAATCACAATTAATTATATGTGGACTTTAGAAGTAGTCATGATTAAAGTTAATAATTTTACTAAGGGAAATGCTAACCGGTGCCCCGAGGCACCGGTTAAGAATACTAAAAAGGAAAGTTATATAGTAGTTATTGCATTGAAAATTATGTAATCAATTCATAAAAAGTCAAAAAAGTGTCATTTTTAATTTATAACTTCCTTTTTCGGTATCCTTAACCAGTGCCCCATGACACCGGTTAGCATGACCCTTTTAATAATATATGATAATTATGATTGATTGACAATGTAAATAATATTTACGGTTACAATGTATATGAATTAAATCCTTAAAAAACTCTATGGTTTTAGAACTAAAATACATATCTTGATTGGAGCTGACATAATACTATTTCTCTGCAAGGTCTAACTGAAATTTGGTGTGCTATTTATCAATTTAAGGTGCCTATTGCAATTTCTGTTACACTTTTTGAAGCCATATGCTTATGCAAAGGAACTAGAGTAATTGCATCAAGGGGAAAGGAAATCACTTGGAAGTTTCATAAGATCTGTCTTTACTGCTTCTGTGGAATAATAGCTGGTATGGTTAGTGGTTTGCTTGGTCTAGGAGGTGGCTTCATTTTGGGACCATTGTTTTTGGAATTGGGAATTCCTCCTCAGGTACAAACTCATTCATTCTTTGTCATTTACTAATCTTTAGTTTATACATGAATATATAACTCAATCGAATATGTCAATGATGTGTCGGTTTAGTGGTAAGAGTCTGACTTTGTAATCTCAAGAGATATATTTTAAATTTTCTTGAAACAGTTGTAAAATAATTATCAATGTCACTTTAGTTAATAATTTCTCCCTTTCAATTTTTTTTTTTTAAAGATATAACTTTGATGAATATTTTTCAATGTGGCAGGTAGCTAGTGCTACATCAACTTTTGCTATGGTTTTCTCTTCCTCCATGTCAGTGGTACAATATTATCATCTAGATCGCTTCCCAGTACCCTATGGTAAGAAGCAATATATAAGTGAATCTAGATATGATGATGTTAGACAAACATGATTTTGTAAAATTGATTTTGTTATAATTGTGTTTGAAGTGAAGTGATTTATGTTCTGATGCAGCTTCATACTTAGTATTGGTTGCAACCATAGCTGCATTAACCGGTCAACATGTGGTGAGAAAGATAATTGCTATCTTTGGTAGAGCATCTATCATCGTCTTCATATTAGCTTTCACCATTTTTGTGAGCGCAATCAGTTTAGGTACTCTATTATTTTAAGTTTACTTATTTTTTTCACGTTTGTTTTTGCATTTATGATAGAGAATATAAAAATTTATCCAAATTTTAACCATAAAGTAAGGATACATATTTTTTGGAATATTATTCTTACTAATAATGTCTCATTTTTGGCCATCACAGGTGGGGTGGGAATAGGGAACATGGTTGAGAAGATGGAAAATGAAGAATATATGGGGTTTGACAATCTCTGCCACCATGGAAAAAAATATGGGGTTTGATAAAATGGTCACCTATTCGTCATTTTCATTTAAGTAAAAAAAATATCTTTGTTATTTTTTTCCTTTCTAAATTTTCTACATATTGTTGTATTCCTTGCGGATTGTGTAACAATGACTGGAATATATTCTTTGCCATCTTAAAATTGTTATTATGTGTTTTTGTTTGGTTTGTAAAGAATTTTCACTTTATCAAAAGTCAACAAATATTTATGAAGTATGCAGTTGATGACCATAGTTTGAACTTTGAAGTGCAATATATAACATTCCTAGTGCAATTAGGATACTACTTAGGACTTTTCATTCTCATGTACAATGAAAATGATGCTTTAACGGGTAAGATTTAACATTGACATGAAATTAAAACATTTTATATTTAATTACAGATTGATCTACATCTTATTCCAAAATTTCTTCTTTCTTTGCCTTTCCTTTGTCATCCATCGAATGAAAATAACTAGTTGAAAGGTAAAACAAAAAATTGTTCCAAGGTATCGTTGACCTAAATCTCACAAAACAATGGATTGGACATTTGAATTATTATAGAAAAGCAAGATTGATGATTGCTTGATTAGTGTCGTTTTATATTATTATGAATTTTATGGTGCAAGGAAGAAACATCCCCATCATTTTACAA
>Ga0315914_1004156_pt1 | contig 21696 bp, 14 predicted proteins | sample MpolenodulesMG_FD_203920 | JGI IMG/M metagenome (GOLD analysis project Ga0315914, IMG submission 203920) | Medicago polymorpha root nodule microbial communities from Los Angeles, California, United States - elongated nodules | ecosystem: Host-associated > Plants > Roots > Nodule | place: USA...
TATATATATATATATAGTTACTATACTTTTGTATAACTAGTTATTTTACAAGAACAATCCTTGTTTCCTAATTGCCAAAAGTATAGTAACTATATACCAAAATATATATATATTCAATAGGAATAATAAGAAGAAAAATATACCAATAATAAACTTAACACTCACTTATTATATAATAATAATAATAAAAAACAAAAATCGGACCAGAGAAAGAAAAAAAGAAGAAGCAAGTATGCAAGAATCAATGGCAGAAAAGGAACCCAAACTTTCGGTTTCAGGTATTATAACATTACCATCTTTTCTATGTTTCGTTTTACAAATAATATTCTTATTATTCTTGATTTGGATTTTGTGGATTTGGTGGATTTGTTTCAATAGATGTTAGTGTTGAAATTTATCATAACGCCGTAATATCCTTATTGAACAAAAAAAGAAGAAGCAAGTATGCAAAATCAGACAAAAGTAATCGAACAAAAAAAAATAGAATCAGACAAAAAAAATGCAAGTTGAAGAATTTGATAGAGAAAAGAAAAACCAGGCATGGAAGATGACGGCAGACAAGGGTTTGTGTGAGATTGTTGGATGGGAGTAGTATTTATATTTTTAACTAAAAAGTCTCACAAAATCCATTCCATCCAAGAATCCATCAAAATCTATAGACTTTTGAATACCAGTAGACAATTCATAAGTCATGAGAAATCTCAATTGAATACCAATGGATTTTGTTGCCTTAAAAAAAAAGTCATGATTGTCTTGATTGAATACCACAAGATTTGTTTACATTTTATAAAAGTCTTGATTCAATATCACTAGACTTTTTTATTATAAAAAAGTCTTTCAAAATCCCTTGAATTCTCAATCCAATACACCCTCCTTAGTTTAACTATGTTTTATGCAAAATCTATTCGGTAAACTCAATTCAAAATAAATATTTACCTGATCACATGATCAAATGTATAAGTTCACTTAACTCGTGTCATCTTTTCGTAAAAATTCAACTACATGTACTTAACTCATGTATCATATATGCCTTGAAAATTTTGAGTTTTTAGATCTTATGTAGTTTAATATATTTATACAAACTAAGTTTAAGCACATTTTTGTAAATTCAATTCGGGTATGATTATACAAACTCGGTTTATGTATCGTCTATAACTTCTAAGTTAGAATCTAGATCTTTATATACAAACTTGGATCGAGTTCATTTACATAAGTGTGGTTAGGTGTACATAAGCTCGTGTCAGGTAAACTTATGCAAAAGCTTTGAAGAGGTTATGGAAATCTAGTGTAGCATCAAATGTTTGGGTTTTTGATTGAAAATTGTTGTTTAGCTCGTTGCTTACTTGAGATGGTCTTGTTTGTAGTTAGAGAGATTGTTTTAGGTCAACATAATAATAAATTTGTGATGTAATACGGCCTCGGAATCTTATCAACATTTTTTTTTTAATGTTGGTTTACATGTGAAGTTTTGAGGCTCATTTTAAATTGACTTGGTGCATCGTATTGTTTACTAATTTTGTTGGAATTGACCGTTTTTTGAAATTTAATAAAAGATTCATATGCAAGAGATACGAAAAGGTGAAAGGGCTACTTCGCCTAGTTGCTACCTAGAATACTTAGATTGTTATGAGAAATGTCATCATATTTAACGGAGACCGTAAATACATTCATGAGATAATGGATAGAATTAAAACTATCTCATATGGGAAGGGAGTGAAGGGGAGAGAAAAATAAATTAGGTTGAATTGGATCAAGTTTATAGACATTTGGAAGAGGGGGGTCTTGGTATTAGAAACTTGAGGATTTTAAATCAAGCACTTTTAGGAGAATGGGGGTGGAAAATAAATACATAAATGAATGGTTTGTGGTATTGAGCTTTAAAAAATAAATATGGTTCGAACATAAAGTCTATTAAAGTAGAGAGTAGAGGAGTTTTTGTTAGGTGGAAAGACATTTGCAATATAGATTTTAGGGGAGTGGAGTCTCATAATGTGTAATCAGTTAAAGAGGTGTATAAAGGGTTGATGTCTAATTTGTCAAGCTCTTCGAATTCAATATGGTTGAAGGATTGACATAAATCAGTTCCCTTAAAAGTTTCATATTTACTTTGGAGATTATTTCAAATAGACTAGCAGCAATTTTCAAAAGAGAAGTCATGCATCAAAGTTTTATTCAATGTGTGAGAGAATGCGGAAGTGAATAATAAATATCTCATTTGTTTTTCGAGTGTCATTTGTTTTCAAGTGTGTGGTTTGGCTTGGAATATCGGCGGCATTTTAAAATATAGGTCATCTTCACCTCGAACAATTTGGAAGTTTGATAAATAACAGAAGAGTTTCCACAGTAAAAAATTATCATATACAAACTGGTGGAGGAAGTGAAAGTTTTTTCATTATTTGTTGCGATTTAAATCAAAGATTTTAGATTACTCAATGGTGTGCGAATCTGAGGGTGTGTCTGGGAGATATGGGGAATTGAATTGTTAGCACGGTTCATTTTAATGGTATTTTATACCAATGATTTTGCGGTCTTTATATGATAGAGTATTGGAGGTGTTATTCTTTGTTATTGGTTACATATCGTCTATTGGAATTTGGTTACTAAGTGAAGGGTTCTATAGCACATGTGATTTGGTGTGCGTCGTCTGTTCACATTTTAGATCAATTTTGGGATATATGGTGATGGTAAAGTATAACTGCTTGAGGTGAATAAAGACCAAGATCCGAAATTGCCTTTTTATTTCATTTGAATTAAAGTAATTTCTTTTCCAAGACAAACTCTCGGATCGGTTTGAAAAACCAAAAACTTGCAAAGGTTCACATATTTCAAAACCCCGTTATTATTACCTTTTTCTCCTATGGGTTCGTCAAACTAGCGGTCTCTTTTAAACTCATTCCAACCTTTACCCCATAACGCATCCATCAACCATCATCCCCATATGGAAAATAAGTCACCCTATCACCTTTCTCAGCTCTAGCTCCGTTTCACAAAATGTCATTGTCGACGGCATGCTTCGAATCCCACGCCACAGGTGAATACAACCTCATTGACTCACACAAACAAGCTTTCAAATACTTCATATCTTTCAAAACTTCATAACCAAAAGATATCATCAACTCAAATTCATCATCATTATTTTTTCCTCCAAAAACTTCTCACTCCTTTCACTATCAATCTCTCTTTGCTTAGATTATTTGACAACAACCAAAGAAGCCATGTCATCGCTACCGACGTTGTGTCTCTCCCCGCCAAAATAAAACTAATAACCATTTCTCTCATCATGGTTTCATCATGCTCTGCCTCCAACAACTTTGTCAGCAAATCACTCCCGCTAACAATATTGTTTTCGCTAATTTCTTTTTTCTTCTTCCTTATATTATATCATTCATTAATTGATTGATGAGTTTAACAATTTCTTTACAATTTCTCTGACCTTACATTAAGGATCATCTCGACCTTCCACAACAACTATCGCAACCAAGGGAAATTGCACACTAAGTTTTAAAGGAGAGTCTCGTTAAAATCTAAAATTCATGTTTTCTAAAAAATAAAATAGGATGTTTTCAACCTTCCATTTTTTTCATCCCTAATAGTTAATTTGTGTTCATATCAATGTCAAATTTACGATCCTTTTACATTCAAGATGTATCCAAGTTACGTCCATCGATTATGTTCAACCCTTACATGTCAATGTTATTATGTTCACAAATTATCAAAAACATGTCTATTGAGGACAAAAAACAAAACAAAAAATTGGAATGTTGAAACCATCCTATTTTATTTCTTAAGAACTAAAACCAAAATTTGTTAAATTTTTAAGTATGAAAAATTTATTTAACTTTTTTTTTCAATGTTAAACATATGGGAAAAAAAAATTATGAAGTCATATTTTTTTATGTATTTGCCTCCCTTAAATTAATTTTCGGGTCCTGCACCTTTAATTTGTACTGTCTGTGTGCACGTGCAGCATACTGCATACCGACCACTCAGTACTTTACTACACTACTGTACTGATTGTGTGCGCTACTGAGACGACGATGGGCTTGTGTAAAAGTAGCCTGTTCTGTAGTTTTGACCTTTTTGTTGTGCCTTTGACTTTCTTTTATGTCACCGAAAACTTTTTCTCTCTTTCTTGAAAATAAATAAATTAAAGCACATCCATAAAAAAATTTCATGTTTTATTCTGGTTGGAGTTGGAGAGAAGTATGCAGCCAAACCAAATTAAAATACATATTGAGTCCCTCCATCTCATAATTTGAAAATGATTTGTATACAGTCATACATCCATCCAACAACTAATAAGAGAAAGAAATTGAGAAATTGTTCTCCATATTTTATTATCTTTTGGAGGATCGGAATGTAAGACGCATGAGAATGAATTTCCTGCGATGAGAATCTTTACAGTTTTCTGTGGTGCTAATATCAATATCATTAAACACCTTATCTATCTTAATTTCAGCATTTAATTGTCTATGTTTTCATTTTTTCAATGATCATGATTTCATTGGACCCTGCAGTCACTACAGAGAATCCAGTTCCAAGACCCATCCGAAATGCAAAATTGTTGGATATGGTGTTTATATATCACCAACCGTTAACACCAGCAACTATTTGCACACAACTTTTACAACATCAAATACAAATTTGAAGTGATTTAAGGTCATATGAAACTTAATCGGAAGCCGAAAAGAGCTAATAAATTATTAAAAATATCAAATTGAATAAACAAATCTATAAAGACACAGTGTGAGTGTCTATATACATATTTGTGTTCCTTTATCATTTCTCTTTGACAACATTGGTTTCAAGAATGAAATGTTGGTCTTGCATGGGTTGTAGTGGAAGAGAAAACTAACATTTCAGTCATTTTACCAGAATCCCCAACACTTGTTAGCTACTTTGTGGGTTGCAGTCATGTAGAGCAGTATGATAAGAAAAGAAAACAGCTGCAAAATTAAGGATAAAGAAAACATGCTTCAATTCAGTTCAGTCCATATCCAAAAGCAACACAAAAAAAAGACAAAACGTGCTTCAATTAGAAGAAAAAAACAGCAACGTGGTACTAACTGGTAATTTAAAATTTCGGCGAATTTTTATCATCCAATCATTGCAGCCGGTGACATTTGACATTAGCAATCCCAAAACCACCTACGTACTATGACATTGCTTAGCAAGATAACGTATTATAATGTCAACACAAAATTTAACCAAGTTGTTTTAAACTCATCATATAACTATATTTGAATACAGTACATTATTAATCTTTATGAAACACATTATATCTTGAAAAAGAGAACGACACCAATATTAGGATGAGAAGAATACATAAAGAGATTAAAAAATAAAATAGAGAAGTAAGCAAATGTTGGCAGAGCATGTCTAGCATCATCCTATGCTCCCATTTTGCGGCCATACGTTCCATTTTGAACTCTTTTGTGGACCCTCACGTTGAACCCACCAGCCATATAAGCCGTAAGAAAAGGAACAAAAACCGGTTGGTCAATCGATACAGGCTCAATTTCAAATTGGTTCAAAATCGAAGCAACAACATATTCCATTTGAATAAAAGCCATGTCTTTCCCAAGACAGACTCTTGGGCCGGCCTGAAAAACCGAAAACTTATAAGGGCTCACATATTTCAAAACCCCCTCGTTATTATTACCTCCTTCTTCGATCGGTTCATCAAACCACCGCTCTGGTTTAAACTCATTCCAATCTTTACCCCATAAGGCCTCCATCCTCCCCATCCCATAAGGAAAATAAGTCACCCTATCACCTTTCCCAACCCTAGTTCCATCCGGCAACACATCATTGTTGGCGGCATGCTTCGAATCCCATGCCACCGGTGGATACAACCTCATTGATTCGCACAAACAAGCTTTCAAATACTTCATATCTTTCAAACCTTCATAATCAAAAGATCTCATCAACTCAAACTCATCATCATTGTTTTTTCCTCCAAAAACTTCCCTCACTCCTTTTACTATCAATTCCTCTTGGCTTGTATTCTTTGACAATAACCAAAGAAGCCATGTCATTGCCGCGGACGTCGTGTCTCTCCCCGCCATGATAAAGCTAATAACCATATCTCTCACCATGATTTCATCATGCCCTCCTTCCAACAACTTTGTCAACAAATCACTCCCACTAACATTATTTCTTTCACTAATTTCTTTTTTCTTCTTCCTTATTATCTCGTTCACTGATTCATGAACGAGTTTAACAGCTTCTTTAAGCAATTTCTCAGACCCTACATTAAGCAACCTCTTGATCTTCCAAATCAAATGAATCGGTGAATGCGAGCGTATTGCACTTATCTCGGAAGCTTTGTCGAATGCCGACAAAAGTGGTGGCAAAGGTTTAGATAAATCCAAACAACAAGGATCATAACCAAGTGAAACTTTACACACAATTTCAAACGTGAGTCTCCTCAAAACATCTTGCATGTCAATAACATGATTTCCATTAGAAGCTAATTCAAGCAATGGAATAAGTCTTTGTTGAACTTCATCTTCAAGTGTCTTTGCAACAAAGTCTTTGAGAGACCTCGTGGTGAATTCATGGCTGCCTATTTTACGTTGTTGTGACCATAACTTTCCATCCACATTGAATATGCCGCAACCTAAAAGGTCAGTGAGAATTTCTGTGAAGGGTTTTCCTTTAGGGAAGTTGGTGAAATTGGTTTTGAGGATGTATTCGACATTGAGAGGGTTGGCGGTTATGATGGTTCGGCGCGCGCCGAGGCGGTTGATGAGGATTGTTTGAGTTGGAGATTGGGAGAGAAGATGAGTGTAGAAATCTAGAAGGCGGTGGCTGTTTTTGTAGAACGAAATAAGGCAACCTATGATGGGGTATGAAGGAGGGGTGTGGGTAGAAGTGGTTATGTGTGAAATATGATTTTTGGGATTATGAGTTAGTATTATTCTCTTGATGAGAAGGCAGAGGACGATAAGAGAAAAGAAAATGTAGTAGAAGAACAACATAGCTGGGAATTGAGTTGAGAGGATATAGGTTGAGTTTAATTGAGAGCAATATGGCAGGTGTGTATATATATGTGCAGGAAATGATGTGCAAAGTGCAAACACATGAATAATATAGTTAGTGGGTGGACCTTGCTTTAGTCATACCTATTGGAATCATAATTCACACATCATTGATTTTAATTGTTTTCATCCTAAATATTATGTCAATTATGTCAATTCATAATCTCATAAAATGATTATATGCTCTCTTAATCGGCCTATATATATATATATATATATATATTTTATGATGAATCACAGTGTTCCGTCGTTTTAACATCTCTTTTTTCGATTTTTTTTTTATCGAATACATTATTGAACCCGTGCGAAGCACGGGTTTGTAACCAATAATATAAATAAAAGTTTAGTCTAAATTTTCCAGACCCAATCATAAAATCTAAAATGCATATGCATGTATTTGTTGCTTTCAACTATTAGTCAAGGTTCTTTCAAAAAAAAAACTATTAGTCAAGGTCAACAAATTTACCTATATTATTTAAGAAAAGAAAAGTGATAATTTTGAAGAAAAAGAAAAGTGATAATAACAATCAATATTCTTTTATTAAATGAAAATAATGAGTTTTATACTTTAAAAATAGATTTCACATAAAGTAATGAGAATCATATAGATTTCATCCAATAAATGAATAAGTGTCAAAAAGAAGTGTGTGTTTATACCACTCTTCTTGAAAAAAATATTTGATTGATACTTAAAAACCAATTGATATCTTGAGAGATAAAGAAATAGAGAAGATGATATGGTAAACATGATATGTCGGTGATGTGTAAAATAAAAGAAAAAGGAGAAAAAATTAAATGTGAAATAAGAGTGTATATAAATTACAACGTCCATACTCCATGTATAATTACTTTCCATCTCTCATTCAATAGGAAGTAAGACCATATATCAAAAGAGAGAAAGTCAATATCAAAATAAAGAAATAAATAAATAGTTTCAAGTTTCAACAAAGAACAAAAGTCAATCATAAATTATAAAAAAAACAATCAAAATAAATAAATAAATAAATAAATAGTTTCAACAAAGAACAAAAATACAACTTAAAAAAGAAAAAAAACAACTTTTGCGGTCAATCATAGATTATAAAAAAAAAATCAAAATAAAGAAATAAATAAATAGTTTCAACAAAGAACAAAAATACAACTTAAAAAAGAAAAAAAACAACTTTTGCAGTCAATCATAAATTATAAAAAAACAATCAAAATAAATAAATAATAAATGTTTTCAACAAAAAAAAAACAACTTAAAAAGGAAAAAAAACAACTTCTAGACTCAATCATAAATTATAAAAAACAAAAAAACAACTTCTATATTTGTATGTTTGGTCAAAAATAAAACTCTTATATTTGTACGCTCTTAAAACATTTTATTTTCTATTTATTTATTTCTATGTAACACATCTATCATATATCATTCTTACTGTTTCCTTGTTTCTTTGATAAAAATAGACAATGAATGTCTAAAAATAGTTTTCTAAAAAAAATGCGTGTATTTGTTTGTTTCAAGTTTCAACTATACCTCAAAAAAATAGTGTTTTCATTTATATATATAATTGAGTCTAGAAGATTATAATTGTATTTTTTAAGGAGGGTTATAATAATTTTGTTCAAGAAAAAAAAAGGAGGATTATAATTGTATTTATTTATTTGTTTTGACTGAAGTTTTTTTTATTGCAATTGATGTGACGAAAACAAGGGCCATCCACCGCACTGTTTGTCAAAACGAGATAATGACAACTTCAGCACATGATTCACGCTTTACGGTATATACGCAAAAACAAAAGGATAAAATATTGCTAAATATATGATTAATTTAGTTATCAACTCGTTTTTTAATAAAAAATCCAAGAAATTTTTTAAGGAAAAAATCAAAGAAATTGTTATTTTTCAATTTTTAGTGTAGATTTTTTTTTTTAATTGTGTTATCTTCTTAATTATTTCATGATTGCGAAATCACATACAATTTTTTTTAAGAAACTAAATTAGTCCATTTAAATTTGTATTGGTGAGAATCGAGCTTGAGACCATGAAGAGGAGCACGCTCTCAGGTCTCAAACCAATACCACCAGACCAATCCAGCTGTGTTATCACACAAAAATATTAACAAGATTAGCTCAATAAAAGCGTGTTTTTTTATAAGTTCATTGCATTTTTTTTATGGGTGTTAGAGACTAGCTCTCTTTTTGTTATTTCGTTCGTTGTGCTTTTTCATTAGCATCAGACACTTAACTTTGTAACTATGTAGAGTGATTCTTTATGCATACTTTGTGCGAGTTGAATCTCTCTTGTGTTTAATATAATCTCATTTTGATTTCTTAAAAAAAAAAAAGACAAATAAAATATTTTTTATTTTATTTTCTTTAATTTATTTATTATATTTTTGCACGTGTAGCATACCGACCACTCTGGTGTATGCTTTAATTTTATTTTATTTTGGATTATACAAATCTAGTAATTGATTTTGCATAACAAAAAAATAAATAAATATCTACTAGTAATTGATCACTTGGACGGAATGGAAGAGAAAACTATCAATTGAGTCACATCACACGATCCTCTCAACACTTATGAGCCACACTCTCCAATTCTATGGGTAGCAGCAGCAGCTGCATTTGTAATTGTAAGGATAAAGCAAACGTGCTTCAATTCAACTCAGTTCAGTCGATAACCAAAAGAAAAAACAGCAACGTGGTAATTAAAAATTTCGGCAAATTATAGAAATAGTATCATCCATCCAATCATTGAGGCCGGTGACATTTGACAATAACAATAAACAGTCAAGGTATCGTGCTATCCAAAACCCAGTTTTGCACCCCCAAGTCACCATCATCTATTTAAATACTCTTTCATGGTGATTTATCTAACAGTTAAATAGCACTGTTCTACTATGTAATTTGTTTATTTATTCATAATAAATAATATGATTTTTTATTTTTGTGTTAAGATGTGATGTACAATTTTCTTTAAAGAAAATATATGTGAATTTAATCTAAATTCGGTAAGCAATGTTGGAAACTCTTAACCGACCCCGCCTCTACCCCCGAGTCCTCAAAGCTAAATACTTTCTTAGAAGGAATTTTTTGGATGCAAACTTTGATCATAATCCAAGCTATACTTGGAGGAGTATATGGAGTGTGTTGTGGATATGTAACCTTCATTCGCTTAAACCATCCACCCCACCGTCGCTTCACCAAGAAGACCTCATGGTAAACTCTTTGTTGAATACAAGCCTGAATTCTTGGAACATAACTTTGGTACGATCCCTCTTTAATGACGTGGATGTTGCTGCCGTTTTATCAACTCCGCTCTTTGCTCATTCAAGTTCTAATGTTTGCTCTGGAAAGCTACGGTGGATGGTTCATATACTGTTAAATCGGCCTACCATATTTGTTCATATATGATGCTTGTTGTTGACTTAGTTCGCAGTAATATGAACTGGAACACTATTTGGAACATGCTAATACCTCCTCAGATACTCTCCTTTATGTAGCGCTTCGTTCACCAATTTTCGCCTACTAGAGTAAACTTCCTCGCTTGAGGCATTACTTGTGAAGAATCTTGCATCTGTTGTAGGCGAAAACACAAACGCGTGTGTTCTTCGTCTACTCCAAGGCAGCCAAATGCTGGGAACAAATTGGTTTACACTCACTCGTCCAAGAGCTTCCCCTATCAGAAAATAACTTTTCTACTATGATTTTTGATTTGTTGAAGAGGTTGGCGCCGCAACAACAATTTTTGGCAGCTATGGTTTTAATTTTTGAAGCTTATGGCGGAATCGTAACTCTAAGCTTTGGGAAGCCACAAACAACTCACCAGGCTTCATTATTACTCAAGCAAAGAATACACTTAATGAATGGAGTTGTATGTGAAGCGCAATGTTATCGGTTCACAATGCGGATATCTCTCATCTTTGAAATAAACCACGTGTGGGCACGATCAGATAAAATGTGGTCGTAGCCTCTTTCAACAATAAGTCTATCATTGGATACAATATGTGTTTTAGAGACTCTTATGGATCACTCATGCTTGGCTAATCATTTTATTATTACTCCTCCACCACGGTTCTCGAAGCTGAAACCATAGGCTTGCTGGAAGCTATCAAAGTGGCCATATCGGACGGAATGTGTGTTGTCCAGTTTGAAACTGATTTTAAATCTATATTTGATGCACTTGCTACCACCAATACGTCAATTAAAACAAAGTATATATGGAATACATGTTAAGTGTCTTGTTAACTTGTGTCATAAGAATACATGTTAAGGAACAAAAAAATAATAATACAAATTTGCATCAGAAAACTTAATATTTTAACTTTTAAAAAGTTAAATGGATGTCTTTTAAAACATATATTTCTATTATGAGTTTTTTAATACAACGAAGCTGGCATTTATCTTAAAGCAATATTCTAATCATCAATTCCTTTATAGTGTACAAATTAGAAAACTGAGTCCAATATCGTTTCTCTTATGGAAGAGAGACACATTAAACATGTGTAATTTGTAAATTGTAGTAATGGACAGAACTCTATTTTAATATATGGTTCCCAGCGTTGTCAATTGTCATCATCATGGTGTGCTGTCGATCGGTAAAGGTACCTCCTCTATGTGTTTTGAAATAGCAGATCTTGAGCAAGGAACAAAACAAGATGAAATTGAAGACAAAGAAGATTATTTAAATCAATAAAGGTTTTCTAAAATAGTCAGAAGTAATTAATGACATATTCAAAGCCAGCAGTCAGAAGGAGCCATTCATTCATGCAATGCTTTTTGCATTCAAGTTAATGTCCACCAAAGTTTATGATAGATATAGTACACATAATCAAGATGACTTTGATTCTATGAATGATTGTGGAAAAAAAATTGAGATCACATAATATTTCATGGAATGGTGATTAAGATTGTAGATCCACAAAATGTGTAACTCGTTGATCTAATCCGACAAGCATTGACAGAAATTCACGAGCCTCTATGTTGACTTTATTGTTTTGAGGGCACCTCTAAATCGACCTTAACCACATCATATGCTCGATAACCACATCCACCTAACTATATAGAAACAATTTGAAGGTTTACACAACTATTTCAAACAATGATTATCTCTTATAGTAGCATCTTTGTTTTTATTTTACTGAAGCTTAGAACAACTTTAATATCACAATACCCGATCATGGTCGTCAAACTCGCGAGTAGATTCGTACGAGTTTATAAGTTTTGAAGGCAAAAATTAGTGGAATCGCACATAGAATTTTTATTTTTATTTTTGTGGTAGATCGGTAGACTCGTACAAACTCGCATAGACTCGCGAGTCCATGACGAGTTCATGAGATGAGTCTATGAGTTTTTTTGAAAAAAAGAATTGAAAAAGAAAATCCAAAAATGCTCAAACTAAGCAAAAATTGACAGAAAAAAAACCTAAAATCCTCTTTTCTTTTTCGATCTCACTCTCAATTTAGAAATAAAACTCTCTCTGAAGATAGAAGAATTCAAGTCACACTCACCTTCGTCAACGACATTTTCTTCTTCTGTCATTGACAATGTTCTCTTGTTGTACATCAACATATTGTGGAAACTGATATTGCTAATAATGATGTGCAAAGTGGTTGTGTAGACAATGTTGAATTAGGTGCATGTTACAATAATCCAAGTTAGGTTACGATTAATGATGAATAAGGTGTTTTATCTGGGATTGAGTTTGATGATGATGGTCAAAACGCGAGTGAAGATGATGGTGATAATGACGATGGTGGTGATTTTGGTGATGAACAAGAGTTCACATGAACTTTGATTGTTTGAAGCCATTATCATATATATTTGGGTTAATAGGTCTTTACCCCCTTGTAATATAGGTCATTTCCGGTTTTCCCCCCTGTAAAATTATTTTTTTGATTTACCCCCTGTAAAATATTTTTCGTTTGATTTACCCACTTAATAGGCCAAACAAAAACGAAAATTTCTTGAAAAATAAAATAAAATTGGTTTTTGTTTGACCTATTAGGGGGTAAATCAAAACAAAAATATTTTATAGGGGGTAAATCAAAAAAATAATTTTACAGGGGAAAAAACCGGAAATGACCTATATTACAGGGGATCAAGACCTATTAACCCTATATATTTTATGATATTTGATATATATAGCAGTCAATTAGGATGGAATTAGAATATTATCTACTTACTTTTATACTTTGCTTGCTTTAATGTTTTTTTTGTTATGGAGTTTGAAATTTTAATTTTTATGTTAACTAATGATCTATTATAAATATATACGTCCTTTATGTGTCACTAATCTTGATTTTCCATAGACTCATACGAGTCTACAGACCCTTTCCGAGTATAGACTCGCGAGTCTGACAACCTTGCTACTAACGGCTCAACCATTGGAAACTGTATAAACAGAATAACTGAAGAGGAATGGTCAATTGGCGAATTAGGAGTTAATCAGTTAGCTCAGAAACCAATCACCAATGATAAACAGTGGAATTTGTGTATAATCTGCAAACTGGTATAGTACTTATAGCAAAGTTTACAATCAATCAAGGTGCAAATTAGGAGCTAATCAGTATCTAAGTTGCACCCAGATCCAAAATGGCATCTTATTTATTCAACAGAAAGCATCATGACTACTGTTAAGCAATACATGTGCTAATCGGAAAAAACAATATCTAAGCTGGCCAGCTCTCTGTACAACTTGTAAACCATTCTATCTGGTTGTCAATATCCACATCAAGATATTTTTCACTGTATATAGAGAACTCCTTGTTTATAAATAAACCTATTTTGAAGCCCACGAACTTACAATGATTCGTGAGAAATATGCTTTTAACTTGTACACATGACAGTGTTGCTTAATACTTCCTTACACTTCATATGAGGAACGGGCACACAAAAATCCGTCTATCTGAATTGCTGGGTCCATGACATTTTCTACTTCAAAAGCATAGTGGTATTGTAGCCTCGTATCATAAAAAATTAATTCAATGCACCAAAAAATTCTTGACCGTTGAAGCACAAATTTGGACCCATTATTCCCTGAAAATTAGGCACATAACCTAGATCAGAATAAACATGTCCCTGAAAATTAGGCACATAACCTATATCAGAATAAGCATGTCATAGAAGCACTCAGAAACATCGGAGAAACTGATAATAGAAATAAATTTGCAAAGGATGAAATATTTGAACTGTATAAGTCTAAAGTCATAGCACAAACAGGAGATAGATTTGCAAAAGCAACATAACCTACTTCATAAAAGAAAAGTAGACATGACAACCAAGAACTCAACAATATTTGCTATGCATGGATGAACAAAGAAAGAACCTTATACATTTAAGATAAGGACAAAAAACCTCACGTTTGTGAATTAATACCAAGGAACAGTTGGCACGCATCTGCAGGCAGCAGGCTGTAAAAAGGAAGGGCAGAAACTTAGAAAACTGTACCAGAACAATCTATAAGTTGCAGGGATTTACACCGAGCACTATGCAATGTGCCATTTAAAATTCATTTCATCTTGAATATAAGGAAAAAACATTCTACGCCTAAAACAATTTAACCAAAGATCTACAACAAAATCTGTATATGATAAAACACAAACAACACATGGCAATCACATTCTTCAATCTCCAATTCATACAGTAAATTGACCGTATCTAATATACTTACACACCTTTCCATGGAATCGGTAGAAGGCTTGCCTCACTTTGTCAATTTCCAAGGTAAACCTGAATATGAAACCATAGCTAAGAAATTTGAATCTTTTCACTCAAATCATTCTCTTAAACTCAGAAATAAAAAGGGGAAAAATCAAATAATACAGGATTTATGCACACAGAGAAAACAGGTAACATTTTCCATTAAAAAATAAATAAAATCATTAACAAGGAGATTGAATACATGCATGTATAGTTATGTCCAAAATCCACCTAACAGACTTCCTTTAAATTCCACACTTTCTACACCTCTCTACATACCAAGTTTGTTAGTTATTGAAACATCTCTTAAGCTCTACGAATGCAACAGCAGTGCAATCACTGCCTAAGACAATAAACATTTTATCTCATGTATCGATTAACTCTCGTTAAGGATCAATAATTAATGATGCAACATTAGTTTCAATAACCAGAAAAAATAATGTTAAGTATCAAGCATTATACCTATTGTGATGCTCTACCTAATACTTGCTGTCTACTTGTACCATCAAATGGCGATAAAAACGCCCCCGTATTACTCTGTGCCACTGAAATCGAATCAACTGGGGGAACCTGAGCTCCATCCGCTGCTGGACAAGCCTGCAACCAAATATTAGTTTAGATAACTGTTATAAAACTTATAATGCTCTCCATCTTTGTATAAGCACACTGAAAAAAAGAAATACCACTTACCATCTTACGAGACACCTCTGAATTCCTCTAGATATGGGACGAAAGAAGGGTGGATCCCGTTGAGCATAAAGCAGCCCCACCTGCCATAGACCACTAATAGGTTAAAGAAATTAAAGATTGCTATATACAGTGTATGAAGGGTCATGGTGTCGATACATTATAGTACACCAGCATAGTTAAAGTAATGCAAAGCCTTTGTACTACTAAATATTAAAAGCTAGTCCCACTAGGAAAAGCCTTTTATTTTATTTTTTTGCAGTTGCTGTTAACTCCCAAATAGTAAAATAAAATGAGTTTTGTTTCCAAATTTACTGAAGCTATCATTTGATAATTTAGCTGACTCCGCCTAAGGCATGTGTCGGATTTCTATTATTTTGAAGTCATGCAGTAAAACATCATTGATTCACTTATAATGTTTAATAGTATTGAATTTAAAATGAAAGTCCAACCATAATGAACAAAAGGGATAGATATGTGTTGGGACTCCATTAATGGTACAGACCAAAAGTGGTGATTTCTTATATTTAAAAGATTGAAACTGAAAATTATATTTAACAGTAACCAGTAATGAAATTCGCTAATTTTACCAGCACCAGAAAAACATTTCAAGAAGAAAAGTGATATAAATAAACTTATTGAAAGACTTGATTGCAAATGTAACTGCTAACTATTATCTTAAACATCTTAAAATTTCAGACCAAATGACCTAGTTAGTAGTTACTATAATACATTAAGTGGCAAGGGATATCCTAAAGGGTCACCGGGTTTTCTAGAAAAGAATTTAGAAAACAATGATATACCTGTAGTAATGCAAGAGCTGAAGGATCGTCAAATATTTCTTCACTATAATCAATTCGATAATTGACCTGATATGAAGGTAATGATAATTATCAGTGAGAGCAAACAGATTACAATCCAAGCACAACTTAAAATGGTCAGCAAGTACACAAGTAATGCTACCCTCAGTGCTATAAATATCGAATTATAGTACTGAATACTGCATCCATAAAGAGAGAAATACTACAAACACGATCTCTGACACTTTCACTTTGACGGTATTATTGGGTCAAACCTCGATAGCAAATAACCTAAGCCTGGGTTATTTAGTGTGGCCAACATGGGGTTTCACCAAATAATGGGCCATAGAGATTCTATTCAAATTTTTTGGTACAAGGAAAATAGTGTGTGAAAAAGTAAATATTCCGAATAAAATAACCAAAAACAAAAGTATTTTGATAGATGCTGGAATTCAAACTGGAATTACAAGGGAAATGTATAGAACAAGACTTTTATAAAAGTAACAGAAAACAGGAAGAATTAAAAGATGAAAAGTAGAGATAGACTGAGTGAAGTAAGCTTGGTACTCTTCCGAAGGCCTAAACCTCACAGAACTGCCTCAAAAATTCAATGTCCCATTTGGTCCGGTTCCCTCCATCATATTCCCTGCATTCCCCATGCTTCCTACACGCTCTTCACTAAAAAGAACACCTACAGACCACATTTGGGTGGGGGTGGGGGGTGATGGGACTTTTATCATGTTTATTCCAGAGGAGAAAGAAGAAAAGTGGAAATCAGCCGCTTCTGGTGAATGAAAGGAGGAGAAATTCTGTTGTGATGAGTAGAGAAGTGTTGGACAGGGAGTGTAATAGATTGTAGATGTGGTAGGGAAACTCAATAAATGAAGAGATAGAATAACAAAAAAGTGAAAAAGGAGGAGGTGGAGGGGAATGAGAGGCTAGTCGAGTTTTGAAGAGACATTTGGTGACTTAAGCCAGGAGGGGATTAAAAACCTTCTTCAACAATAAAAACTCGGAAAAGCAAGGCCATCGTCCTATAATTTTGCACTATCATATCCAATGGATATGAGCATGCATTTGTTAATTTTGTTTACATATCATATTTTTTCGGGCTCCAGTAGCTTCTTTTTTCCAATAGAACTGTTGCCCACAAGGAAAAATTATAAACTGAAAAAAGATAAGCACATTTACCCCAAATTCTGCATTGATCAGAGATTTAACAAAATCCATCAACTGAAGCTTTGCCCATTCCATGCACAATTTAGGGTCATCCACCTTCGGTGGATGCCTCCAAGGTGCACCAAAACGTAATTTGTCATCTGAAACCTTTCCATTGCGTACATCAATTGCAAATTTTTGCAAGATCTCCAACGCTCTATCCATTGCAGGATTCACGACAGAAATCTAAACAAAGTTGGATAATGCTACGCACCATTAATCACACATGCAGAAGTGAGAAGAAAATTACGAAAATAATTTAACCAAAAGAATTGAACACATCTTCCCTAAGGTTGTGAAAAACTACAACAGAAATAACAAATCTTCCCTCTACAAGAGAGAGACGATGGAATAAAAATCTCCCTGTTTTTTATCCTTTGAATTAGCTAATTCATGGGACTACAGGGCTGGATACCACTAATATACAGAAATCATTTAAAAGAAATTTGATGTGTGCTTATTATGGTTTTTAACTTTACAATCTTCTATGGCAAACTTTTTTAAATTTAGATTTAAAAACTTCCATAAAATACTTCTATTTATTCTGTGTAGTTGTGTATTTAAACATTAAGTTCTCCATGTAGTATCAGGGTATTGCGGAATAGGAGCTTTTGAGCACCTGAGGAGAAAAATTAGAAGTGATTAAAAACTGTGTGACTACTTTTGTCATGCTGCCTGAGACAATTGCTTATTTTCAAGACAAACAAAAAGAAAGCCTTATCCAACAAGGTGGGGTTAACAATTTACTTAATCTTAAGACAACCCCAAAAATATGTCCATATTGCAGTTTCAGCTGAAGGATACTCCAATCATTGAGAGGAATGCCATAATAAATAAAGGAGATTTGCAACTTGGGACGATAGGGTGTTAATTATAATAATGCTCATTGTGTAGAATTGCCCCCCATATCTGTCATGTCATGTGTTCAAATAATTGTTAAGATACAAGTTTTGACATGATTTGGGTGAAAATTGAATGGCAACCACCTATTGACATTTTATATACTCAAATTTGGGTTGCTGTTATTTTCTATTTTTACTTATAAAGCTGCATTGAATTTTATTTTTTATCGGGTTATGTAAAGATCATATGTGGGCAGGCATGGATCCACCTATGGTGGATTGGGGGCAACTGCCCCCACTAATTTTTCGATGCTAATTGTTAAATTTTTAATATTTTAGTTATTGCTCCCTCTTAAAATAATATATTGTCCCCATTAAATGAAAATTTATACTATTAAAAGAGTTTCTCTTATGAATTTTATAAAATCAAATGTGTAAATGCATTATAGATGAAAAATTTTAAATGATATTTACCATACTTTTTAAATATAAAGACACGTAAATAATAACTTTAATTTGTAGATGTTAAGGAGTCATTAATATTTCTATTATATAATATTATAATCTCAAGTATTTTGCCCAACGATAATGATGTTGATATTTTATCACTTTTGCATTGCTAATATTTTAATATAAATATCTATCATATAAAATCTTGCCCCCGTAAATCAAAATATCTGGATCCGTCACTGTATGTGGGTTAATTTATGGAAAGCAGCAACTTACTAAATGAAGTGGAATGATCCTGACTTATAATGAGTGGCCAAGTGTATCACTGAGCCTAGCATAACAAGTAAATGAAACTACGAATTCAAAGGAACAAAAGTTGCATAAAGCGAAGTTTGTATATATTGACATCATTTTTTATTATTTTGCTAACTGGAGATTGACATGTTGCATTTTTTGGGTCAATTTTTCTTCCAATATTATCATCCAACCATATTTTTATGATTATACCTGTAAAATGCCGGGGTAAAAGATGCTAGTTCTCCAAAAATCAATTGATGCCCTCAATTACAGTTTGAAAACGATAATAGGATGCAGAATGAAAGACTCAGTTCAAAACTTACCTGCAAATATGCTAGATAGGCATCAACAATGTCCTCGAATGTACTAGCTCTGTCTGCTGCTGTCCTGCAGTTAGATAAAAGCATCAGCCAGTAAGAAATACAATATCAATAAATTGATAAAGATCATACAACCCCAACGATAATGCAAAAATCTTGCATTCGATATTCAAAAGTGTATTATTGCTTAGACAACAAAATAGACGAGACTTGAGTAATAAAGAATCCAAAATAAATAAATCTTACGTGTGGAGATGATTGTTCTGTTTAAGTGCATAAAGCTCAAATAGATGTCGAGGGTTTGGCCCAAGTACCTCAGCAATCACTTTCCACTGAAATTTAAGGGCTAGTAGTTAAAAAAAAAGTAGAAATTGCAAGGAACTAAAATAATTTCAGGACAATATCCATACTTCTGAATGACTAAAGTAGTCGGTGACCATGTGCATTTGAGCTTCTTGTGGAGTCCACCCAAAGGTCTGCCAGCCAAAAATTGTTCAATGATTAACATAAACTAAACCAATAACAAATGAAAAAAGGTATTAGACAGACACACATCTCAATTATGGAGTTGCCAAAAAAGTACAATTGTCGAGGACAAAGCAAACACGGTCACAGATCAAATAAGAGAATGGAAGCATTTGCCTTGTTATCATACTAACATGTAATGGTTGCACTGTTCTTTAAATTGAGTATATATGTTTTGAGTCTTTCCTAAAAGAGTACTAAACGGTGGGATTGAACAGCACTCACGGTGAAACAGAAATGGATAATCACCTTTTGTGAGTTTTGTAATCTCTCCGAACATGCATATTCATTACAATTTCAGCAAGAGTACCTCTCACACAGACTATTTAGTTACTGCATTTGTGTTTGATGAAAATGATGAGATTATCCTATATTATTACAGGTCTTAAATGGATTCCAAATAATGAGCTTATCAATGAAACTATAAAACGGATTGTGTCATACTTTTGTTCCCCACCCCTCACTAGTCAAGCAAATTTTGCCAATCAGAGAGGGTGCAGTGATGGAGTTGCTTGCAAAATCAATGGGTTGCATCTTAATTTGCAGGATTTTTGGATTCCTCTTCTTCTTACAACGAATTGTGTATTCAAGGTGCATTTGGTAGATCTTATTTGGGCTTATCTCATGAATAATCACTTGTTAAGTGTATAAAAGAACTTATGAAATGTCCATAACATGTTTTCATCACTAAGCTCCCCTGGTAACTTATGAAAACAGCTTACAACTTAGACATATATTAGTTTTGACCATAACATGTTAAGTGTATAAAAGAGCTTATGAAATGCCCATAACATGTTTTCATCACTAAGCTCCCCTGGTAACTTATGAAAACAACTTACAACTTATACATATATTAGTTTGACCACACTCTCTCTTTGATTATAGAAATAGCTTATACACATTCATTTATTTGATATACGCTTAGTCAACTAGTCTTAATTAAGTGGTTTACCTAAACACCCCTCACTAGAGTAGAAACATGTGGAATGAAGAATAAAAAAACAGAAGAAAAATATAAAAAGGGAAGAGAAACCTTATCAAACCAAATTCAAAATATTAACTATTTTGGTTAAATGATGTCATTTCTTAATGTTACTCTCTATAGGGAAATATCTTTCATTTCACCTCTACCTACACCTCCGGTCACTATTATAAGCAAAAAACCACTTTTTAGGTTAATTGAATAATTGATATATAGGAGTCAGATATATCAGTTATTCAATTAACCTAAAAAGCGGTGTTTTGCTTATAATAGTGACCGGATGGTGTACTAGGAAACAAGCCATCTCGTGATAGTGAAGTTGTTGCCAGCATGGCTAGGGGGTCACAACTCACAAGTACATGTCCTGAATTGGCCTCGTGCAAAATGCAAGGTGAAGCTGCTTATTATAGACCCACATAACGGGTCTAAACCTTACCTAGAGCCCCAAATAGAGTTGGAGATTTCTGTCAGGTTGAATTTTGTGACTTGCTACAGCCATATTGATGCCCTGAAAATACAGGAATATATGTGGAAAATGGATATATGAACCAAGTGTTTACAAAGTGCAGTCCTTTATAAGATGGAGAAGCAATGTTGCTTACCATCTTTCACTGACTAATAAAAACACCAATGCTATAAAATGACGTTTATTGCCATTATGAGATTTTAGAAATGTCAGGCTGCCATTGCTCTGGAAAACCTGGTTAAACATCAGTTAACCCATCTGAATGCAGGGAGGACACTGACATACATTTTCTAACTTTTCCCCCTCACAACCCTAGGAGACCCGAGTTTAGAAGGTACAGTGTAATTTTTTCAATTTGTTCCTCCATCTGGAGGGAAAGAG
>Ga0315914_1004157_pt1 | contig 21692 bp, 13 predicted proteins | sample MpolenodulesMG_FD_203920 | JGI IMG/M metagenome (GOLD analysis project Ga0315914, IMG submission 203920) | Medicago polymorpha root nodule microbial communities from Los Angeles, California, United States - elongated nodules | ecosystem: Host-associated > Plants > Roots > Nodule | place: USA...
ACATCCATATCCATCTTGACCTTCTACAAAAATCAGAAAATCACACAATCACAAACTATGTTCCTTATAATAGACAAAAGCATTAATAAAACGTATTTAAGTAAGGAGCAAAACAGTATGAGAACCATCACTTCACTAGAACTGTTATGCTATCAGAACAATGCAAAACACATAACATCAACAAGGCAAATAGCGGAAGAGTCTCAATCTTCACAAGACTCGGATTCTATTCCTGATTCTTGAAAAATAAGAGGTCAATTAGACAGCAGTAGTTCTTTCTCACATTATTATAACACTAGTTTCTGATTTCTAATGGATGGCCCATCACAAATAAATCCTCAAAAAGCAGATTGTACATTTAAATCCTCAAAACACAACCCTTATGACAGAAAAATGAATCAAGTAAACAATATTCCTCACTTAGAGAGACCAAAAGGAATTAAAAGACCAAAAGACACATCACAAATATCCTCAAAACACAACCATTTTGACAGAAAAATGAATCAAGTAAACAAAACAACCTCATTAATCAATAACAACAAAAAAAAAACAAAAGAGCCAATCACGTTTTCAAACATTCCCTTCTGAACAAAACAACAAATGAAAAACCCTTGAAATAGAAATACGAAGATAAAGGAATTGGGGTACTAACCTTTTAGTGTATTCAACTTGAAATAAGAATCTCATTTGTTTCCAATGACCTAATTAGAAGAAACAAATCGAATTTAGCATGAATTAATGATAACCCCTAAAATTGACATATAACCCTAAAATACACAGATGAAGGAGAAGAGAAACTGACCGAGCTGAAGAGAGCAGAAAAGACACGAACAACAGTGACAGAGGCAAACGGCGACGACGACGGGGACGGCGACGATTGGAGGAGATGGGGAGAAGTGAGAAGAGAGAACGTATGTACGTGAAGGGAGAAGAGAGAAGCGAGTGACTGAGTCTGAGAAATGTGAGAAGTTAAAATTTTAGTGGGCCTAGAGCCCCATCACCATAGCCCACTAAAAAAATAAAAATTAGCGGGCTCAGTCGAAATAATCTAAATTAATAAGGGGTCTTATTTAACATAGAATAGAGAAATTTGATTTGTTTCAAATTTGAAATTTTGATTAAATAATCAATAATTTGATCAGGTAAGGAAGGATAATAAAATTGTAAATAAAAGCTTAAATAAATGGTAAAATTGAAATAAAAAAACTACACAAAAAGTTTTTTTTAGGGAACTATGCTACATAAAAAGTTGTTTCAAGAGTGCTCAAATGAGATGGTTCAAAGCTCTTCTAGCTTAACTAGAGATTCTAGATTCGAATTCGTTCTTAGAATGTAACAAACTACTATATTCTAAGATTAGTCTCTTCACAAATTAAACCAAAAAATTAACTATATCTTTATTTAGCTTATTTAATGTATATAATTGAATTATTTGTTTACTCGTGATTTAAAAAAATAAATGTTTTTTTAGCGGATCTTTTGGTCTTTTTTTGTTTACTTTTTAAAAAATAGATGTAACTGATTCACTTCAGTAATCTTGTCATTTAAATAAGATGTAGGAGGTCCCCATTTATTCATCATTAAGGTGAATTTCTCTATCCGTTAGGTTACTTTAAAAAAAAATGTAAAAGTATATCTTATCATGTTGTTACATGGTGTATACTAAAAAAATGATTTGTTACGTGGAAGTGGAGGAGGATGTTGTGGGTGTGGGAGGAGGAGATGTTAGAGGAGTGTAGGACTTTATTGCTTAACATTGTGCTTCAGGTTGATGTTGATGATGGGTGGACTTGGTTTCCTGATCAGATTGTCGGCTATACTGTTAGAGGGGCTTATCAAATTCTCACAGATAAGACCCCTTTCTATGATTGTGTATTTGCAGATCTCATATGGCGGAAAGAAGTCCCCTTGAAAGTTTCAGTGTTTGCTTGGCGCCTTTTTTGGAATCGATTGCCAACTAAGGTGAATTTATTCCAAAGAGGGATCATTCCTCACGAGACTCAGTTATGTGTTGGCGGTTGTGGTTTGCAGGAAACAGAAAATCATATGTTCTTGACTTGTCCTCTCTTTGGCCAGATTTGGCATCTTGTTAGACATTGGCTAGGAGTTTATTCTGCAAATCCTTCTACTATTTTGGATCATTGTCTTCAGTTTGGAAGCTCTTCTGATTATGCAAAATCGCGGTGCTCATTCATGTCTGTGATTTGGTTTGCAAGTTCTTGGGTAATTTGGAAGGAAAAAGATGATAGGTTATTCGTAGGGAAAGAAAAATCTCCATTTCAACTTTTGGAGATCATAAAGCTTCTTTCCTTTTGGTGGTTTAAAGTCAATTTTGTTATTTTTAATTATTCATTTCATAATTGGTGCCACAATCCTCCTGTTTGTGTGGGTATTGGCTAACTATTATTGTGCTATGCCGAACATTGTTGTTTTGGTTATTGTTTCTAGCACACCTTGTGCTAGGAAGATAGTTCATTGGTTTTAATATAATTCATTTTGATCTTTTCAAAAAAATTATTTATTATGTGGAGTTATACATATTGCAACGTCCGTGTAAATTGAATTATGCTCATGAGTACAATTCGTATCATATATCTTTATCCTATTTTATTATTAACCAACTTTATATCTTATGCCTAAAAAAAACTATATCTTTTTCTTTCTCTATTATGAACATTAATTGATTGAAATTTAAAACTTTAAATCCAAATACACTCTAAATTAATTTAGTCCTTGTAGTTTGTTCGTACCCACCTCATATTCGTACCCACCTCATATGGTAGTTAGAACTTGAAATCCAGCGTAGTCCGTAGAAGATTCCAAGTATGCAACCACTTTCTACGTGTCTGTTTCCTATTTGTAATTTCCAATCAAATATTTACACGTCAATTAATGGAGTCAAAGTAATTTTCGGGGAGAAGTTAAAATATATTTTTCTTCTTCTTTTTTTTTGACAGAAATATATTTTTCTCCTTTTATCTTTTAACTAATATTTGTTTTAATATTTATCTTTTCTTATTCATTTTCGTCTTTTTTTTTATTTTTATTCTGGTGTCTTTCATCTTTTATTTAACACTAGCATTCAAACATTTCTTTTTTTGGTTACAATTCAAAATACATAGAAAATAGCAACAAAAAGGAGACAGAAAAAGAACATAAAAAACATTAGGAACTACTCTCTAGAGTAAAGGGTTCCAACGACGTCCATACCAATAAGATGCAAGAGATTATTTGGAGGAGAGGCATGGTAGAGCAGCTCAGTGTCTGAATTAGCTCCAAATTTAGCTAAGAAGTCTGCACAATGATCTCCCTCTAAGAGTATGACAAACAATGACATTACTTTGCTTAATTAAATCATTAACATTTGAATCAAGACAGTTTAAATATGGTACCTCATTGGTGGCCCCTTGAGGAGGTTGATACAATGCAAGGAGTCGGTATAGCAAACAAGCTCGGTTATATTCAAGCTTTTTGCCAAAATAAGCCCCTGGTAGATAGCGTAAAGCTCAGCATACAGGATGTCAGAAGAAACATTGACGCAGCCAGAAAAACTTAATAAATAGTAACCTGCATTGTTTCGGATAATTCCACCAAAACTAGCTCGCACGGGTGTACCCATGCAACTACCATCGACATTAAGAATGACACAAGAATAATTATCATTATTCCATCTAATGAATCTGTCAACCTGTTCAATTTGAGAATTATTTTTGAAACAAAGATTGAAAGAATCTACCATATTGTGAATGTTGTAAGAGAGGCGACTGGGAGTCCATATCTCGTTGTTGAGACACATGAGATTTCAATGACGCCAAGCCTACCAAACGGTGGCCGCAAAAATGAAAGACAGATAACCTAAGGAACCCTCCTTTAACTAGTGGCTCACCTCCATATCTAAAAAGAAATTCTCATCGTGAAAACCCACATGGTGCCAAAAAGATTTAGAGAAATTGCAGTCACAGACACAATAAAGAAAAGTCTCATCTTCAAGACCACAACGAGAGCAAAGAGCCGAAGAGGCCATATTCCTGTCGTTGAGTAAAAAGAGAGTGGGAACAAAATTATGGCACGCCAACCAAAAAAGGAATTTAAGTTTTTTCCGGTAGTTTTAATTTCCAAATCCAAGATCAAGTGGCTTTTTAATGCGTTTATTTTTATAATTTAAAGTTACTTTTTTAAGTCGTAACTCAAAATCTTATCTTAAAGGTATAAACATAATAATTTCCCAAAATTAAGGAGAGGTTTGTTTAAGATTTTTTTATGAGTTTAATATTTTTACTTTTCGTAAAATTATTCAAGTTTATTATTTTAGTAAAAAATTTCTTTTTGCAAATCGAGTATCTTCTGTGTTCAATTGTAGAGATTAATCTTTTGAATTTTGTGGAACTTAAATAGACAACAAACCTTTTTTAAAAGTTTTAACATTGTTCAATGTCTAAGGACGAACTCGAATTCAAGTCAGAATATTTATTAAATTAAAAGATATTCGTGTCTTTTCATTCAAGCATTAAAACAAATATTAAATGTACCGAAATCATTGCTTAATTGATAGTTAGAAGAGCAACATTATGCAAGAGTCAAAATTTGGATCCCAACTCCTTACTTTTACAATTAAAATATGTTAGTTCCTTTTGTAAGAGAAAAAAAAAATATATGTCAGTTCCGGCCATTAATATAATTGATGGAAAAAAAAAACGAATATTAAAAAAAACGAATATTAAGTAAAAGGTAAATAAAAAACGAGTTAAAAAAATTAAACACAAATTAAAAAAGATAAACGATGAATGAAATGAAGAAAAATATAATTAAGACTTCTTATAAGGAAAAAAAAACCGAAAAATTAGAAAGAAAGTGAACAAATTTCATTCAAACGAAAAGAAGAAGAAAACAAACTCAAACTCCGAAGAAGAAAAGGTCGTAGCTTTCTTCTTCTTCACTGCGAAGATGAACGGAGGCCCATCTGGTTTCAGTACGTTCATTCATCTCCCTTCTCCAATTTTCACACACCCTTTTTCCCTTTTTTGTTTTCAATTTTTGTTACAAAGTGTTTTTTTGGTTATCGATTTGCGTTAAAACTCAAATTCAAATGCTTTATTACGTGTATTTTTTACAGCAAATGCTCCTGTTACAAGGGCTTTCATCATCGCTTCAGCGCTTTTCACAATCTTCTTTGGGATCCAAGGTCGTTTCAACACTTTGGGCTTGTCTTATCAGGTACCGATTTGATTTTTCTTTTTTCAGTTTATTTTTTTTTTTGTTCTGTTTTTATATGTGATCAAGTCAATTGTGTTGTTCTTAAGTTGTTTTTGTTGCTTGATTTTGTGTTTCGCATTTGTTTATGTTAGAATTAATTAATGAATGTGTTTTCTTTTTTAAAATTTTACCTCCTTTGTTTAGTTATACGATTAATTTTAGGTATTTAGCATGGACTCTTCTAATCGAAGGTGTGTCACGATGCATTGACATGTGTTTGACATTGACACATGTGATTACATTGAATCATGTCATTGTCTTGAATCTGGTGTCCGTGTCTTTCTTTGTGTTTGTGGTTCATAAGTTAAGTGAAATTTTAGACGTTAGCACGAATTTGAGCCGTTGATTTACTTAACTTTTTCTCTTGGAGTTGTTGTAGTAAGGGATAATGTTATCGGTGAACAAATCTGATGGGAGTAGTATAAATGCTATGATTTTATGGTTCTTGTTTTTAATTTACATTCTGGTTCATGATAGAACACTACGGCGTAATTTGATCCATGTAGCCAACCACACTTAGTGGGATAAGGCTTGGTTGTTGTTTTTTAATTTGATCCATGTAGCCGACCCAATGGAGCTCTGACATATTTGATACCAACCTGAACATATGCATTTACTATGTATTGTAGTTTTGAGTTGTGTTGTTCTTGTTCTGGCAGGATATCTTTGGAAAGCTTCGCATATGGAAGTTGATTATGTCTGTATTTTCCTTCACATCAACACCCGAGTTGATGTTTGGATTGTATCTGCTATATTACTTCAGGGTATTTGAGAGACAAATTGGTTCCAATAAACACTCAGTAAGTAACTTGTTAGTTTATATTTAGGATTTAATTGCTATCTCTATATATAGTTTCAGAACCAAACAAAGTTCATGCTGATGTAATGTACCTTTTATATATCTAATTGCTATTCTAATTGTACCTTTTATGGGGTTTTGAAATATGCGATGCACTCTTTTCGCAGGTGTTTATTGTGTTCTCCATGTTAACCTCACTACTATTTGAAGTAGTTGCTGTAGCACTTTTGAAAGGTATTCTTCTCAATTTGGTCTTTGTAATGTCTTTCACCTCTTAAACTTTGATCAATCTCTTAATATGCATTTTATTGTGATACATTTTACTCCATATATTTGAATGTGCATGTCACTTTTGTTTTGTTCGTGTGCCGAGTTTTCTTGACTATTTTTGTATCAATTTATGATCTTTTGTAAGCCTTCTTCTTTTTTCGCATTTCGTGAGCCTTTTCAAATGTCAGTTTAGTGTGGATCACACGGGATGATCAATGGTTATCTGTTTTAGAGGAACATCCCTTTAAATGAAATATTAATGCTGACACATCTTTGAACTTCCGTGAGGATAAAGAGGGTAAAGTCTTGGTCACAGAACAAGATGTCAATGAAAGGTTGGAGAGTCACTTTCCCAAGTTGTTTTTTGCCCTTTAATAGCCTGTTCACTAGAAAGGAGGTCTAAAAGTACACCCTTTATCCTAGGATTCAGGAGGCTGGGGTAAGTAAAGCATTGAAGAGAATATGTAATTGTTAAGTAGTTGGACTTGGACTAGATAATATACCTATCGAGAATTGAGATATGGATTGGTCTATAAGAGAATGGTATAAGAGGACTCATAAAGCTGTTTAATGAAATTGAGGTCTAAGATAATGTATGACGAGTGAGGGACAAATACTTTAATTCCTATCTTTATGAATGAAGGTAATTGAGTAGAGCTTAAGAAAAAATACATTAAAAATATCAATTTGATTTTAGACCAAGGAGGTTGACCACAAAAGTAATTTACTTGTTATGAAAATTGAAAGAGATATTGGAGAAATGAAAATGACTTGACCAACATGGGTCAAACCCTGTTCTTATTGATTTGTAAGAAGCATACAGTAAGGTGTTGTTGGCGATCAACGGGCCCAGGGGCTGTTGTTAAGAGTGTACTACAGAAAGAAGGTGAAGGGGATCGAAAACTGTAATACTTAAAATACTGAATGGGGAGCAGAAGTTAGGGTAGGAATTGTTTTGTCAAAACTGTAATAACAGTATGAAGAGAAATTCCATTGGAGGGTAAATAGCCTTCACATTCTTTCCTTATTTTTTCTCTTTTCTGTTCTATGTCTCTGCTCTTTTCCTATTGATCAATAAGAGTCTATCAGTGCCAAGAGAGGTATTATGGAAGGCTCAAAAGAATAAAGGGGTTTGTATTGATTATAAAAAAGCAATCAAATATATGTAAAATAGGATCGTGACTAGGTTGAGAATACAAGAGGGGGCCACTTCCTCGGTATAGGATTTCTGTTTAATAACTGAGACGTTGTATGAAACTGAACGCTAGCCAGTACAAAGCTAACAAGCAAATATGCTCAATGTTGCAATTTTGCAAAGGTGCAAATGTTACAATGGACAAGTGCACTGAAACAATAGGACCAAGTGGGAAAGTACTGATGTTTATTTATTGTTGTATTTTAGTAGTTCCTTGACATGGGGCTGCAGTCTGTTTTACCAAAGGTCAAGATTTTGTTTTTCGCTGCTCCAATTCATCTCTTCTAAATTGAATTCAGACGCATTGTGCAGTGGATACATTTGTTATGTATTCTTTAAGCCCAAAGGGTCTTTCACATGAAATGGTTGGAGATAAAATAATTTCTAGGCATACTCCTAACTAGCATCTTTAGACCAAGACATCTCCATTTATCTCAAGAGCTGAGAATATTCAGCTGGCTCTGAAGTCAGAAGTGACGTGAAAATTGACCATATTGTAATACGAAACGAGTGTTGTTAAAGAGCAGCTATAGTGCTTATAGCCTAGCTGAATTTGAACAAACCATTACTGTTCCGTGATACTGTAATTCGATACGCTATTTAGTACAAAATATTGTCGAATAGCAGTTATAGCGGTGCTATTAACATTGATGAGTAGCGGAATTTAAACAAACCACTATTTTCTGCGATCGACAACACTGCACCAAATCGTCTTCATTTAGAAAGTCATCCAAGGTCGGAAAGGTTATGTGTTTAGTGATGATCCAAGCATTATAAAATTATGCTTCAAACCCAGACACCCTGGTCTCAGCATTCAATGTTCAACTGTGAGCTTGTTTTTGTATTCAACTCCACAAAACAATCATTGGTTATGAGGAAATCATCCTATCAACAAGTTTGAATGGTATATGAATGACCTGCCTCCCTTCTTTACAGTGCCAAATGGCCAACATATTTTACGTAAGAATTTGGTGGCACGGTTTACTCTGTATCCTGTAGATACTGATTTTTTTAATTTGATGAAGCAGTTTATTGCTCAATATTTTATTATGCAGTCAGTTGTGTGTTGCTTTGTGCACCTTGATATTTAAAGTTCTGTTCATTTATTTATGTTTCTATTCTTACTTCGAAAGTTGTATGTTCACTCTTTGCAGATCCTTCAACAACCCTAGTCACTCCTGGACCTTATGGCCTTATATTTGCTTCATTTGTACCCTTTTTCTTTGACATTCCCGTTTCAACACGGTTCCGTATTTGTGGTTTCCACTTCTCAGATAAGTCATTCATATATCTAGCTGGTCTTCAGGTTAGTACAACTTAGTTATGGGTGCTTATATAACTTAGCCATGTCCAGAACCATTCAACTCATGAAAACTAATTTATTTTATTGTAGCTTCTACTGTCAAAATGGAAAAGGTCCATGTTACCAGGGATGTGTGGCATCCTTGCCGGTTCCTTATACCGTTTGAATGTCTTCTATATCCGCAAAGCAAAGGTAATTTTATGCATGATGTTTCATTATCTTTGTTTTTAGGAACTATGTTTTTATGGACACAAGCTTTCCCAAAGGAATGCACCTATATAGATATAGTCAGAATTTGTTGTTAAGTGTAAATCAAAATTAATCTTACGCCAATTAATGTCAAATTATAGGATGAATATTTGATTAACATCACTGTTGAGTTGGAAGCTTCCATCATTAATATCAAACTTCGAAAATTTCATGTTATTCAAGATTGTTTTGTATTCCATTCATTCATTGATATACTTCAAAAATAAGATTAACATGAAATATTTCTGACACAAAAATCCATGCCAACTATATGATGCATATTTAAACATTGTTTCTTAGAGGTAAAACCAAATTTGAAATCTTTCAAATATCAGTGTAGATGCTAAATTTCTGAGTGCATTAGTTGATAGGCTTTAAGACCCACGTGAATACTCATGCAAAGCATTTTGTAACTTAACAAATCCATCATGATTCTTCATGAACATTTATAGGATTTAAGACTAGGGGCTGCCTTCCCTTTTAGCTGCAAACTAGATGCAAGCTACACTTTATACATATTATTACTTTCAACAACTATGCAGTATATACTATATACATTATTATACATAAAGTGATGAACTGTAAGTTTTTGTGTGCTAATATGAACCTACATTACAGTTCCCGGAGTTTATTTCGTCATTCTTTTCACGAATTTCCTTGCCATCTATGGGGACTCCACGCACAACATCAACGAGGAATGTTATGGGGAATGTACCATCCTACCCAGCTCGCCAAATGGAGGCAAGTTTTACTTCATGTCTATACTATGACTCTTTTTATGGTTTGATTTGCACAACTTTTTTGACTCACTGAGCATGGATTCTTTGTGCAGAGAAACTATCCGGCTCCAACGCATTCTGGAGTAGAACCGTCAGAGGACTCAATCACAACCCTTGTTTCAATGGGATTTGAAAGGAATTCTGCCAGACAAGCCCTAGTGCAGGCCAGAAACGACGTGAATGTGGCAACAAACATCCTACTGGAGGCTCAGTCCCACTAATTCCTTCCATAAACAAAAGATGGATTGTTTGGAATTTTGATGATGGAAGGCCACTCCTCAACAAGTCTTGATGTGAGGATTGGGGCATTCATGTGATCATCCTTGAGTATTTCAACTCCTATTGAGGATCATTTTTCTCACCTTAACTTTAATTTTTAGATATATCCATTTTAGTGCTGGTGTTAATAGATCAATGAGAATTAGGAAGCCTGTACAAATTACTTTAAACATATGGAAAACATGCGTTTCCTTTTACTAGAGATATTGTTCCATGCAGTTTATTTAAAAGCACACAGCCATTAACTATGTTACTCTGATGAGTAGTGCTTACAGTCTATTATTGAATTTTCTTGTATTATCACCCAACCCATTCACGCAATAAATAAATCTAAAATAACACACATTTGGCAAAGGGAAATGTAGTCTCGTTTTTTTATTTAAAAAGAAATTTCATTTGATGAAGTTTAATTCGGTTTTTCCTAAGATGATGTGAAAAATTCAAGATAAAGCCTTATTTGAAAGAGCGCTGTTAAACTAAATTTGGCAATAATTTATGTTTTATTTATCTTCAACGGTTCATGGCATAATAGAACGATATTTTTGTTTTAAAAAAAAAAACCTGAATTTCTTTTTTGTCGATATACAAAGTGGTAAATATGATTGAAATTCACAACTACGAAGTTCTAGATTCAAATCATGATGAAGGTGTTCAGTCTAACGGTATTGACATTGTCTGTTGGGTTATGTCTTACAGACACTTGCCCATTTTTTTTAAATGAAGAATTGTTTATTTATGTCACGTTACTAAATTTATCATATTTACAATATAAATAGCAAGGTGTATGCATCATTTTTTTTTATCTGGATCGTCACTAAATTGTGAAATGATCATGAGCTAAACTACAATTCATTCATTAAAGGTTGATCTTTGATCTCTAGATCACAACGATGTATAATATAACTCATTCTACCATGACAGGTCAACCATCAACAAATTATTTTTGGGCTAATAGGTGCAGCCAAATTAAGAACAAAACAATAATTTGTAGACCTAACTCAACTTTTTATGAGTTGTAGGGCAGATGAACTAACACATGAACCAATTTTTATTTAAAGGGTCATGATAAGTTTGTCAACCTAAGGGCATAATTAAATACAAAATTTCAAAAAATTCTTCTATCTTTAATTTTTTTAACATGTATTTTAAAGGCACGAGTTAGCATTCTTATTTAAAAAATCACTTCTTAACATTAATAATTAATACTTATATCATCTTTAAATAATTTTTTAAGGCAAAATTACACGATTAGTCAGTTAACTTTATTCTAGGTAACACTTTCGTCCTTTATCTTTTTTTGTCACGATTTAGTCCTTTATGTTATAAAATGACAATATCTTATCATTTTTTATGAGATTTTTTTCAAAGAAACTTTATTTTCTAGGCTTGTATGATGAAGATTTGTGTTTGTCTATGAGTTTGATGATTTTTTTTTCATAAAAAAGGATAACTATGTTGTTATTTTATAAAATAAAGGACTAAATCGTGACAAAAAAAAATAAAGGACGAAAGTGTTACCTAAAATAAAGTTAAGGGACTAATTGTGTAATTTTGCCTTTTTTTTTAAAGAATCATCTTTATATAATGGTAACTCAAAAATTAACTATCATTAATTACAAACTTTGGTCCCTCTCCAAAAAAAAAAAAACTTTGGTTGAGTTTTTTTTAGGCAAATTTGCCCTTAACAGCTCAACTATTTTTCAAATTTAAATTTACATTATGATTTGAGGGACTAAAAAACTAAAACTAAATACAAATTTTATGCAATCCTTTTATAAACAAATTTTTTTCTTAGTATAATATTTCTAGATTCAAATTTAAACTTATAAAATAAAACAAGAACATCTTAGAGGAAATTTAGACAAGTTTGGATATTATTTTGAAATGAAAAAATTAAATTAGAATCCATATTTTTTTTAAAAAAAATCAATATAATACAATTAGAATACACGGATAGTGTCCTCGTGAGCTTAGCTCAGTTGGTTGGAACAATGCATAAAATATGCAAAGTTCGGGTTCAAACCCCGGCCACTACAAAAAAAAAAAGAATACACGGATAGACGAAGGTGATAATATCCGTCTTTTCGTTGGTAATAACAATTTTTTTTAAAGAACAACAATAACTTATAATTAGTTTCTTAAAAAAAAAAACTTTTAACTAGCTTTATATACAATATTTATATGAAATACTCGGTTCATTAACAAATTTCACCTTTTTTTGGGATTAAACTTTAACATATTTTACTCTTTTTTGCTGAACAATTTAACATATTTTACTACTCTATAGTGTGTGATGGAGAGGATAAACCTTTAATATATATTTATTTAATTCAATTAAATTCAACTTCAAAAAAAGTGTTGACGCAATTCAGCTTAAAATTAAGGTTGTCTGATGGTCGAAATAAAGATATTTAAATCACAACTTCGAACTCACAATTCCCACTTTTTGACACATTGTGTGGGTTTCATCCTAAACTCTTTAGGACTAAAATAAAATAAAATAATCCTATTCGACTAGAGTCTGATATTTGTTCAAAGGCAATTTGACGATCATTGTCACCGCCATATAATAGACAGGATAATATCTCATCAGACTCCTCTATCTCAAACAAACCTCACACACAAGTAACTAGAATACTATTCAAGTCAACAGTTGCAAGACCTATCACAAATATTACTAATTTTCTTCATGTTGGGAGATAGAGAAAATGCTTTCCATTAACTATAAGCAAAATATGTGGACATCAGCAACTACTACCTACAGAGACAACTTGATATCCACAATTTTAACGACTAATAATGACCCAACAAGAACATTCAGGTTCTGACCCAATTGCTTTTGAATCAAAATGAATGTATATTCAAGGAATTGTAGACGTATCTATCAATACATAAATAAATAAGATAGGTGTCGATTTCAACTTGGAGATCCTAAAAATCATTTTGGAAGAAGCAAAAAAGATGATCAAGACTACAATCCTCTCAACCATAACTGCATTTGTTTAGCCTCGAAATCTTGAGCAGGTATGATGAACAAGACTTCATTCCATAACTTCATTTGCAGTTGAGCAGCTTGGAAAATTTGAGCAGAATGCAAGTCCAAGAACAATGGAGAAAAGGTGGCTTCCCTTATCGAGACATGAGTATATGTATAAAGTGGTGCAACAACACTTACACGGGGCTTATATCTACCCGACTTTTGTGTAGTTGAAAAGCTGGTGTTATCCAGCTTCCACAGCTGCATTGTATGCCTGCCCAATTGAAGTATCCCAAACGGGCATCACAATGAGCACAGGACAGTTTTCCCTCCAACGCACCTTCCTCAACTGAGTGACAAGAAATATATCAGTAAAAAGATATTGCCATTTTTATGCATATTTATGCGCATGGTTCATATCACCAAACAATGTAGGAAGTAGAAAACATTCATTAATGCTCCAAGAAAAATTTGGTAATATGTAATTCAAATTCAAAATATTATAAAAGACGGCTCTTATTGTCTTATACAAAATAATGAGAGCATCTTGGACAAATGAACAATGTAAAGTCAAATTCAATGCTTGTTGGAAAAATAGACACATTTTGATATTGTAGTTGAGTGTTCTCTTACCATCTTTCATCCACCGTAGAGGCTCAATAAATATAGACGAACACTCAGATTCATTAGACTTGTTAAAAGGATTGCCACTTTTCCGCTTGTGCCAGCCAAAGGATGTCTCACCCTCCCCAGGAATATGATCTACGACATGTTCTTGCAATGCAACAATACGACGGCACTTCTTACAGCGATATGTAGGACTAGGATTATTTTCTACTTTAGTAGCTTCTCCCACCTCTGAAGAAGTTTCAACAGGCATGCCAGGATCTGCACCAAGCTTAGAACTGTCTATCCTCGACCCTGAGAAATGATTCTCACCTGAAAAAAGGAGAGATATTTTGTTCCTCAGATGACATAAATTACTAACTGACGTCCATTTCAATGCCCATAGTACACAATCATCACATTGGCACAGACTATGCAAAATACCAGAACAGCTACTAGTAGGAACAATTAACTTCTAAGTTTGATATACAACAACCAGGGTAAGGAATTTTATCCACAAATACAAAGGCATGCCGGAATCTATTGCTACAAATTAGACACTACCAAAGGATTCAAATAATTATCATAGATTTCCAATAACCTCAGCCTTCTCCCATCCCTCAACCACCACAAGGAGGGCATTAAACAAAACTGGGAAAGAAACAACATAAAGATTGAAAAATGACTGTATGTTATTATTAAGATAGCCTGATTTAATTTGATACTCCCAGCATCTCGTACTAAATGACCGCTTTAGAATATTCGGCTGTCTTAAGTTATTTAGCATTTTAAAATATCAAGTATTTATTACTTCTTTTCAATATTACCACTATTTATTTGTATCTCAACCAAACCAACATTAATTCATTTTTAAATTAACTACATTGGCTACTATTAATACATTTTAGTCAAGGAAGATTATTTTATCTGGAGAACTAGTACAATTAATCATTTTTTAAGGTTTTTTTTGGGAGTTAGGAGGGAAACGAAGGGGAAGGCTTTGGAGGGAATGGGAGGAATGAAAAGTTAGAGAAATCTCTCACTTTTTTGGGGAGTATTTTTTAAGGAATTGAGATCAAAATACTTAAAAGTACTTTTTGGGTTTTAACAGTGTTATGAAGAGAAGTAAAAAATCCTCCAAAATACTTAGATTAATTTTTTTGGCAAGTATTTTTTAAGGAATTGAGATCAAAATACTTAAAAGTACTTTTCTGGGTTCAAAATCCTCCAAAGCTATTCCCTAATGCATTTTCTTAGTTTCCCAATATCGGAGGGTTTTAGTCCAATGAAAAAAAAAATCTTATGAAAGGTGGCGAGACTAGTCAACCTTCTCCTTCCCTTTTCACATTCTTTAATCCTCAAAACGCCCCCCTCCCTTTCCCACCAAACTCTCAAACATAGCCTAAGAGCTATGCAAAACCTTAAACAACGCATAATACAAGACAGAGGAAGTATATTAAAACACAGTACAACAAAGCACAAATTTATCTTTTGAAAAAATATTAAATAACCCCACCTATTTTTCACTAACACTAAAACTCCTGCGTACAAATCAGTGTTTTCAATCACGAATCACGGAGAATGGTGGTTTGTTCTAATTCTGCTATGCTGCAGTGCTATAGTGCCGTTAAAACTGGCTCTTAAACAACACTATGTGCTAAATTAGCATATTGAGGAACAATAACGATTTGTTTAAATTCCGCTATGCTATAGCCACTATTTGACAACATTAGTACAGATTTGGGAAGGGAAAAAACACCAACATATAACATGATTCCTACTTTCAGAAAACTTTTAAAAGGCATGGTGTCTCTTGACTTATTAATAAAAACTAAGAACATGTTGTCTGACAAGGAGAATAAACAGCGACAAAGTTGACATAAAAAAATATAGGAAGAGAAAAGGTGAGTTTTTTTCAATCTAGTGATGACACATGACATAAAAGTAAAAGGTGTGTGTGAATCATACACCACCAAAACAATACAAGCTGTCACTTAGTGCCACCTATATGATAATATGAGCATGAGGTCCCACAACATGATGGAAGTCATGAAGCTGAAGCCATACCTAGTATTTTTAGACGAAAGCGCTTGTATACAGGGCTAGACTGATCAACCTTGAAACCCATCTCCTCAAACATTTTCAACTATACGCAATAAAAATAAAATAAACAATATCATAATCCTCATTGTCAAACATAAACATTTTCAGCATACAGAGTGACCTTCATAATACACACCTGCTCTAGAAAGCCATCATTGGGGCAAACAAATTCACAGCTCTGCTTTAACGATGCAAGGGCATCTGCGATAAATGAAAACACACCGAAAAAAGAAGAAGAAAAAAACAACACATAAGTTCAAGATGCATATATCTTCAAATTCATTTTACTAAATATTATAAACAAAAAAGTTCTTCGGCCCATTTCGAAAAGATACTCGTATGAACAACAATCCTAAGCACTATCATAACTTTAATTCATGCTTAAGTAAACTAAAAATCATAGTAAAAAAATAAGAAGAAAGGCACTTGCATGTACCAAACGCGAAGTCCCTGAAGACTTTAAAGAAAGTATTGTATTGATTTCATTTCACACCTTCTAGTGACAAATTTTCGCTTTTCATCAAATAGGCCGTAATAACCGCTGCACTGCAAACAAAAACACAAGTAAAATCCTGTAAGACTAACACTCCTTTCAGATAAACAACTTATTTTGCAGCTTATATCATAAGGACTTATATATACCCGCTTATGAATTAGCTATTTCTATAAGACAATATAAAATAAATAAAACTATTTTTGCTTAACCAATAAGCTGTTTTCAAGGTACCCTGGAGAGCTTATGGAAATAAGCTTAAAACAGCTTATGAATTTGGACTTGTTTGGATTGACTTTTATGACCTTATCTAATAACATACGTTTAGTAAAACTGTTTGGGAGAACTTGTAAAAACAGATTATGACACTTTCAATAAGCTTTTTTCAACTTATTTTCATAAGTTTTTCAAGATAGCTTACGAAAACAGTTTATACCATATTCAAAAACAATTTAAATTTTATTTTATGTTTGGCTCTAGTAATAGCTTATGCAAGCTTATACATAAGTCCATATAGTGATAAGCTCTTGTCATGATAAGCAGTAAGCTACAAATAAGATGTATGTCACTGCGTAAGCTCAAATGAAACAATCCAAACAAAACAGTAAACACAATAACACTCAAAATTGATACAAAGTAATTTCATTTTAATCAACAAAATTAAAATTGAAGTGTGAGAGTGAGAGTGATGAATAGAACCTTCTAGAAACACCGGCGAAACAATGAACCAAAACAGAACCATCTTTCCTACTCCTATCAATAAAATCAACACAAACTTCAAGATAATCCAACAAATTCTCACTCTCAGTATCCCTTAGCGGAACAGCCATCCTCACAAGCTTAAAATCTTCCCCGGCGTATTCCAAAGAGTACAGAAGCTTGTCCGGTGAGAGAGCGGACTTGGCAGCAGTAGGAAGGTCGGAGACGTGGAGTTTGGAGATCTCTTTGACAGGGACAGAGAAGGAAGAACGCCATTCGGAGAAGAAAGAGATGGAAGCGGAGCTGAGAACGGAGAGGATGTGGGTGATGTTGTGGGGGACAGTGGTGGTGGTGGCTTGGAGAATTTCGGCGGCGTCAACGATATTGCTGATGAATAGGTTCTCCCGGATGAGGTAAGGCATCGGAATCGGAATCGGAATGGGAATGGGAATGGAGGATTCGAATTCAATTGGGTTATTCTTCTTCTCTTTGGGGTGAGCCTTAGAGTTAGACTTAGACCCCACTTATATATATATTTCTAAGGTTTCAAAATTAATTATTAATATATTTGAATGGAAAAAAAAGTCTGGAAATTAAATTATTGTAGGATGAGGTCTCTTCAATCCATATTCAATATTGTGAAAAAAATATGGGTAAAAAAAATTGTACAGTTAATTTATTAAAAGTCTAAAAAGTATGTATTTTAAATTAAAATTTTCTTTTTTTGGTTTCCTTGGTTAGTCTCGCATCTAACATGCAAGAATCTTAAACTACGAAAAAAACATTAAAATTAAATTTTTGACTTAAAATTTTCTTTTTTGACTTTCTTAACTAAACTAGTGTTTAAGAGTCATCGGTTAGCAAGATTCATTAATTAATAATAAAAGACATAATTGAAAATTTAACATTAATTATTCTTTGATATTGTAAAATAACATGTAATTTGAAATAAACAAACTTTAGGTATTAAGTGAAACGGAGGGAATATTAAAAATAGAATACAAATTAGTTGAATTAATCATTTAACTGATTATATCTTCACCACTAACTATCAAATCAGCCTCTTTGTATCATAAATTAGAAAGAAAAAAAAAAACACTATTAAATCAGCCTTTTTATCCCCCCAAATGTAGCTTATATATATATATATATATATGGTAAAAGGCCGATGTATGACCAAAAATTTGACAAGTATAGTAACAAAAAGGGGGCAGCTTTTAACACTGAAGACCCGCAAAAAAAATGCATAATGCATAATTCTTAACAAAAGCTTAAAAGGAATAATAATAAGTGGCGATTTTTGAAAAAGATGCTACAGAACTTGATTCTAGACAACAATTCTGGTACAAATGCTTAGTTGAAAGTAACAACTGCAGATGTACACACATGTGATGGGTTCCATTTGTTATTTGTATGCTCCACAACATCAAACAATGAAACAACGGTTGGTAATAAACAAATTTTTGTCAGCCAATCCAATCTCCAAATATCAGCAATCAGGTGTGGTCTTGTATGCATGCATGTTGGGTCTAGCATGTCTTGTCTTTGACGAGAGTTCCACACTTCCACATCAGGCTATTTATAATTTGAAGATGTGTTTATTTATAAAAAGATGTATCTCATTTTATAAGATCATTTTGTGCAATTGAATTAGACAAAATTCAAATTTATTAAAGTACCGGAGAGTAGACGACTCTACATATCTAAGACCACTTATATCATTGTCCATATGTTTAGCCCTAGATGTGAGAGTTCTCTTGAAAAGTCTTATATTTTGATATAAGTCATGAAAATACGTTTATAAGTGGGAAAATATTTTTTTTCAATTTGTTTTCCAACTTTAAAGTTTCCTGAAGATGCAGCTAATAGTTCTCAACAATGATTTTTTTTTTCTTTTCAAGTGATTACGTCAGGAAAGAAACTATGTCTTGAGTTGTGGTTTCGTTAACTCTATTGAGTGTCAAGTACTCATAGATGGGTTTTTGTGAATTGCTAAAGTAATGAAATGTAGAAAGATAAAGAGAAAAATGTTAGTAAATATGATATAGTTTGACTGATTCTGTGTTGAAATGAATTTTAGAATGGATATTAATCGACACAAGTGACGCACCACGCATCCTATTGGCCATGCATTTTTGCCTAAAAAGTCTAGCTCCTATGAATGTTGTTTGGCTTAACTTGCGGGTAGTGTACTTATTTGTTAGTACTTTGTTAGGTCTACATGGTGTCCCATGTTGGCTTTACTTCCACTTACTTTGCGGCGTTTCCAGGTAGCTGGTCCACTTGCCCTTTACTCTCTGATTACTCCCTAAATACTAGTCGCTATGTTTTCAAATTCCATGTGAAATGTCCTAAATTTCATCAAATTACTTCGAACAGCCTTTGCATACAACACCATTTGATATGTTATGAACCGGTGGTATAAATGAGCAATGTAAGTATAGAGTGGTAGAAGATAGATTATGTAAAAAGAAGTGTATACTTTTGGTGGGTCCCATGTGAATTTTAACCAATCAAAGAGGGTGTGTTGGAAAGTGTGTGTTAGAAGGTGTGTTGTTAGTATTCCTCAACCTTTTAAATAGATTAGGGCATCAGCAAAATCTCAACCCCTTGCAAACATAACAAAGTTCTCCAAACTTGACATCTTGATCTTTATGTTACAAAGCTTGAAGACAAAATGATTGTTATCTTTTTTCATTGAAAGTCTCGAAAGTTAATTGTTTTTTCTTTCGTGTTTATTATGATGAATTTTTATGTTTTTGGTGCTAAAAAATTCATATTGAATTCATTTTTTGTTAAAAAAATATTGTCAAAATTTTCTGCCAATTTCTAAAAAAAATTATTAAAAAATATGAAGGTTAGACATGGGTTGGCTAAAAAGTATGGTTTAATTTCATGGATGAAAATTTTTGAAAGGACCAAAAGCCTAAAGAATATTTTAAAGGGACTAAATTCAAATCTTAGTATATTTAGGAGAACTATTACTTATTTAACCCTAAATTTAAAAATAAAATAGACATGGAGTGCCAACCAATAAAACAATGTAACGAATGAAGAGTAGGTTGAAGGAAAAATGAGATGGGCGGACCATTAATCTCAGAATGTAATGGTCTTTCACTTTTACGTGTTTAAATGGAATCCTAAAAATACTCCATGTCTCCACTGTATGTGTTTGTGCATGTTTGTTGTGCACAATTTTTCACTTGTTTAAATTGAAAGAGACCCGTGTTATCTCGCTAAGGGTTCTTGGGTAATCAATTATGCTTTAGACTTGGCTAGAACAATACTAGTATATATATGTAAATATTTTCTCAATATTTCAATAATTTTAATTACCTCCCCTAAAAAAAATTAATCACCGACTTTAAACATATCAAATCATTTGCTAGAATTATTAAAATAACCTTGACAAACTTTATGTGGTTGAAAATTGAAATCACGAATTGATAGCTGGATGAGACGATAATTGAAACACTTGTTGCTTGCTAATTGCTATAAATAACTCATAAGACTATTCTACTAAAGACGGATATAGAGCACAATGTGCATGTTCTCTAAAGATTAAGAACTATTACACACATGCCCTATATATTATCTGCTGTCACTCAAATAAATAAAAGTTTACATGTTGAACACTTGGGGCACGGAGATAATTCCATTACCATTCGATGCTTTGTGTTTGTATCTGTGAAGTTGGGAATCTGAATGGTCATGACGCTAAGTACTCTTGAATTCTTCATAATATACTTTGCAAAGTGTAGGCCACATTTCATGCCTCTGAAGTTTCTCAGTGAGCATATTCTTAGATGAGATGAAAGGCATTTCAAAAGAATTTTTGGTTCCTCCCAATCTTCATCACATAATTTGTGGAATGTAAAATCCTGAAAACGATACACAGTTGAATAAATTAAATTTGTATGTGTAATATATACTATATATATATATATATATATATATATACACTCTTTCTGGTCGCAAAAAAAAAACTTTTTAGATACATTGAATAGTTAATTAATCTAATCTATAAATATGACCAGATACATTAATTATTGAATGTATCTAAAAAGATATTTTTTGTTAAAATTAAAAATAAAATAAAAAAATGGTTATCAGAACAAACCTCATCAATGATAAGACTTTGAAGTTTGGGACAATATTCAAGCAACTTGATCATACCATTAAACATCCATGCCCTTGGAAAATGTTGACAATTGATGATAAGCTCCATGCATAGGGAAGCTTCTCCATGAGCTGCAAAGACAAAATATTATAAATTGATCATAAATTATTGACTTAAATGCACTTTTGACCCCTATGTTTGTCATGGTAGCAATTATGGTCTCCTATTAAAAAAAAACCACTTTCGAACCCCCTAATTTTGCCCCTTTTACAATTCATAGGTCCCCTCACCCCTCTGATTTTGACTCGGTCAAAGGCTATTATTGAATTAAATTTAAATGGAAAAGAATGATAGGAATAATTAATAGCCTTAGGATTAAATCAGTGGTCAAGATTAAAAGTTATTGTGTTCCATTGGTCTAGTAAACTCTATTTCTTCTTCTCTTCTCTTCTCTTCACCCCACAAAACATTTTCCATCCTAATCCTCTCTTTCAAGTTTCTAACAACATTCATCACAGGTCTGCCTTGTCTCTCATTCTAATTTCATTCAATCCAACAAACACAATT
>Ga0315914_1004158_pt1 | contig 21689 bp, 9 predicted proteins | sample MpolenodulesMG_FD_203920 | JGI IMG/M metagenome (GOLD analysis project Ga0315914, IMG submission 203920) | Medicago polymorpha root nodule microbial communities from Los Angeles, California, United States - elongated nodules | ecosystem: Host-associated > Plants > Roots > Nodule | place: USA...
GAGGGGGAGGGGGGGGAGGGAGAGAGAGAGCAGTAGTCAAGTCCCCATGCACTTCCAAGGGATTTTCACTATAATCACAACTAATTACAAATGTTCAAGCACACAAGTAAGAGACTTCCATGCTCAATCACAAATGAAAGAGACTTCTAAGATTTCACAAATAAAATATTTGTTTTACACTTGATATACAATAAGAGGTGTAATCAATTACAAACAAAGTAGACTCTATGAACTTAGAATTTCTAAGATATAAACTTAGTAAGAAATTCGTAAGTGTTCTATGTGCTTTTTAATTTGACATAGTAAGGGCACAGTTAAAAGAGTAGAGTCTTGTTGTTATTCTTCAAGTCTTCAGCTCCTTATATTGGCAAGGATTTGAGAGACGTTGAAGAGGTGTCAGCGCATTAAGGGTCGTTGTGAAACTTCAAATAATAGTCATTGGAATGTTGCCTGATATGGTTAATGTCGTTGGCAAAGACATTCGAAATCTATTGTTGCAAGTAGAGTTATCTGTTTCATTCATTTTGTCTTTAAATTTGGCTAAACACGTGATCCAAAAGAAGACAAATTGTACTACTGAAAGTGACCCTTCTCATAAGAAGACAAAGGTGACTAAGCTTATGGGTCCCTTAGAGTCTCGATGAGTCGGTGTCTGGGTGACTCAGAGTCTGATGATCCAGAGTTTGGTCTTCACTTGTTTTTGAGTAGTTTTTTCTCTTCTGATCTAAAAGTTGACTTTTGGTTGACCTTTCTTCAGATCTTCTACCAAGCCTTCCAACTTCTATAGTGCTTCAGATGCTCTTATACATGTTCATACCTTGTTAAATTTTAATATATGGTCCTCCACACTTGAACATATATTAACACATCCAATTGTTATTCAATACTTTGTTATCATCAAAACTTTAGACGCATCATACAAACCAATTTTGTTCCAACACATTGATGTTTTATTGGTATTGTAAAACTATTTATATTTTAGCACAAAATTCTTACTTTGAAAATAAAATTCAGAACAATATCTTTAGCATGATGAACATTTAGTTTTTAAAAATATCAGATGATGGTGATGTGGTGGTGGAGTGATTTATGAAAATTATAAAATAACATTCATATCAACCACATAGCTTTATAGAATGTGTGAAGTGAACTAGCTTAACATATAAATTCCATCCCACAAGTAAATTGTAATTGTCGATCGTACATGACATTAATTTGCTAAGGATTTAGACATTGAAGAAATTATATATAAGAAGTCCATTATTCGATGGATCTCTTGTACAAACATCTACCTATAAAAAAATTAAACTTGAACATCACCATCTTTGACCTTGCAATCATTCTCCACTTCTTCATCACAAACCATAACCATAGCCCCAACGCCTCCAACTTCAACATCTCTACCGATACACCGACGACACCGACGTTTCACCCATCCAAAACAACCTCTACCTTTGATACTCTCCAATGGGGTAGGTTCCCTTCGATTACACATACGAGTCAAGTAGCAAGAGAGCACAGCAAGAATGGTAAGAACAATGATCACAGCAAAAAATGGGCCAATAGATCCTGAAGATTTCCAAGCACTAGAGCTTGGAGATGAAATAGTTTCTCCTGATTGTTGTTGCTGTGGCTGTAGAAGTGCAGAAGATGCTGCTGTTGCCATTGCATTGGAATGATTATCTTATAATCAAAGTAAAATTATTAATGTTGGAGTAGACATATATAAAGGGAATCAAGGAAGTAATATTGATGATTAAGATTTTCAGGTTACTTAGCATGGTGAGTTTGAAATTTTGAATGGGTGGAAAAACAACGTGGAAAGGGCTAAATAAGCTAACTATACACTTTCTTTTATTTGGTCATGTGCATGGTTTGAATGCAGTGGAAAGTAGGGTTCTTTTATGGGATTATTATTATTTTTTGGTCAGGTAGCCTATTGACTAGAATTCACCTTATAAGGTGAATAAGTGGGGTGTCCGGGGCTCGAACCCCGGCCCCTACATATAATAATGCATTGTCCTACTAACTGAACTATACTCACGGGACGGGATTATTATTTGTTCTTTTAAATTCTTTTGTTAAACTTTAAAGTTAGAGACACTGCATGCATGGATGACGCATACATGTGAGGCTTTTTCGTTGGCACTTTGATTTCTCTCCTTTATCTAAACATGCATGATAAATATATTAAATAAAAAATATTGCAGTACTCAAAAGTTATCTTTCTACTCCAGTGAAAGAAAAAGAAAAAAAGATATCTTTCTATTATCAAATAATAGTAACCCAAAAACACAAGGACCGGTTTAAGAGTAAAACCACCATGAATATAAATTTTAATTTAATTTAAAAGATAACTGTCTCAACAAAAGTTAAATTGATTGACTTTATGTTTTTGAGAGGAAATTGATTGACTTTATTGTTATCGATTGAAATAGAAACATAAAATAGTATTGATTATAAATTTAAAAATTAAATATATTTTTCATCCTTAAAAAATTATTAATTTTGTAGAAATAAAAAACACATTTAACCCTAAATTCAATAAATGATTTTGTATTTTAAATCATGTGATAAATAAAATTTTAATCAAAATTTAATAATGTCTTTTTAAGAGGAGTTAAAATCTAATAAGTTCACTATAATATTATTACGAGCTTTATAAAAACATTGTTTTATTAGACCTCTATATTGTAGGTCGTCCCTGCTTAACGGTGACTCGAATTTACATGTACCTCAATGATTAAGCAAGCTGTTTTTTTTTTTTTTTAAGAGGATTAGATGAAGCAAACTTACATATAAGACTTTTGTTTTGGCGAAAACTAGTAATTTATACCAAAATCTGAGAGTGGTGTTGTATGTGAAAAGACAAGTGAGAGACCGACTGATTCAAGATGACTTTCTTTTTTTTTACCAAAGAGATTCAAGATGACTATGATAGAAAGCATAAAAGAACGAGAAATCATAGTTCTATAATTATTTTTGAGAAAATATTTTTCTTCCTGTTGGTTGTAAAACACACTATAAATCTGGGTAGGGGAGTTGTCTTAAATTTGTGATAAAATGATTGTATGAATATCATTTCTTTAAAAGAATCGATCGAAAATATTTTATTAACAAAAAGATTAATGATATTTGTACAACTATTTATCTTTAAAAAATATGTGTACAATTATTTATGTGATGAATTTTTGGACAACTTTTTTTTTTCTTTTGAAATAAAAATAATAAAGTGAAATCTCCCACTTGGGAAGACCATTTTATCTTTGAAGGATTATCGTCCAATATAATCTCCCTCATGGGAAGTTTGTACAAATTACTCTCGTAGGTGTTCGCTTTAAGATTAGTAAAGGTAATGAACCCAATCATTTTTTCATCACAATCGGTATTTTTAAAGGGGAGACATTTGATGGATGGGGTGTTGATTGTTAATGAAATTGTGGACTTGACGAAGAGGTCGAAATGAGAATGTATGATTTTTAAAGTTGATTTTCAGAAAGTTTATGATTCGGTGGATTAAGGCCTTTTGGAATATTGATGAGAAGGGTGGGTTTTTGTGATGTGTGTAGTGTAACAACCCGTTTTTCGCTAGAATTATTTTAATTATTTATTATATGCGTTTATGTGTGATTATTTATCTTGTTGTGTATTTTATTTGGGATTAGTGGATTTTAGCCTAGAAGGGTATTCTAGTCATTTTTAACTAAGGGGTATTTTAGTCATTTATTAAGCAGGGATATTTTAGTAACCTTAAAATTGAGATTATTTAAGTATTTTGAGGTGAATAGTTATTTTTACTAAGTTAGGGGTAATTAGCGGTAATTATTTAAGACGATAATAATTGGATGTGAGTTAACTCACGCTATGTTACTTAAGTCAGTTAACACAAAACACAGAACCCCTCATTTCTCAACTTCCCAAAACACGAAAATTTAACCCCCAAATCCGAATTTCATCATTCTTGCGTCATTCAAAGCCAAATTCGTCAACAATATCAAGTAAGTGATTATCCTACTTCTTTGCATTATTTTGGTTGAAATTTTCGAATTTTTGAAGAAATTTAACATTTTTATATTTTTATAAATTTTGCTTGCATGTTAGTTTTGATGATTGTTAGTGATGAATTAACTTAGAAATTGTTGTTTAGAGTACAATGTGGTAGTTTAGGGTTTAGAAATTGTTAGATTACCTAGTTGTTTGAAAATTGCACACTACGTGTTCGGTAAAATGTCTCTATGATAATTTTTTTGTTTTTTGTTTTGGATTGTGAATGATCAAATTATTTAGAATATGGTTTTTTAATGTTGATTATAATATGTTTGACTGCAATGTGGCAGTTTACGGATTGAAATGACATTGTCAAAATTTTAGTGTTGCTGTTGAATTGTTGGAAATGACACAATGTCCGTGTGAAAATGTGTCATTGATTTTTTGATTGTTGAAATGTTATGCAGATATGTCTCAGAGGCCGCCTAAGGAGGAGTGACAGACTTAGGTTAGGGAGGCCTGCCTCTACTAGTAGTGCACAGAGGGAGAAGCAAGTATTACACCCTCCTATGGCTGGTCGAGGTCGAGGGAGAGGCAGACTAAGGGGCATAGGACTTGCTAGGGTTGATGCTGCGGGGGCCTCATCGTCACAGACGGGTTTATCCCAGACGGTCGACCCGACACAGTATCAACAGCAGCATTATCAGGAGTAGGCGTATCAGCTTGAATTTCAGCAGGAGTATCAGTATCAGGAGGGGTATGAGTATCACAAGGGGTATCAGACTCAGTTTCAATAGGGTATCAACCTGAGCAGCCTATATTGCAGCAGCAGTATGAGCAGCCTCCTCAGCAGCAACACTATGAGCAGCCTCCTCAGCAGCAACAATATGAGCAGCCTTTTCCTTAGTAACAGCATGAGCCTGGTATGGAAGATGAGGATGGAGGCTTTCCAAGAGGCCTTATGAGTTGTCTCTTTTACCGAACTTCGGTAAACACGTGGCATACAAGCTTTGGAACGATAAAACAGTATGTAATTTAATGATATTTTACTATTATGTCATGTTTATTTTACGTAGAATATGTCATGTTTATTTAATTTAAGAATAATTACGTAGAATATGTCATGCTTATTTTACGTATTATTTTTTTTAACAGTGTTTGTTAGAGTACGTGAGATTTATTTTTTACGTAGAATATTTCTAGTTTATTATTTCATGTTTATTTTACTTATTTAATTATTTTTTTTGTATTTCAGTTGCAAGCGGAGCGTAAGATGAGGGGCGTCTCGCACGGGAGGAAACTTAAGCTTTCTGCCTTGTCACTTCCGTTGCCGATAAAAGATAACCTTTGGTTCTGGGAACCGGTGGAGAGATCCGGTCTAAGGCCCCTCGTTCTGACTAGGTACGACATCATCTCCCACGGGTTAGTGTGTGCTATGGCTGAGAGATGGCATGAAGAGACCAGCAACTTCTATCTGCCTGTTGGGGAGATGACCATCACACTGGATGATGTGGCTTGTCTTCTAGGCATTCCCGTCGTTGGACGGCTCATTCAGGAGGATGATTTAGATCATGACCAGGGTGTAGACCTGATGGTGACTCACCTATTGTTTCCGGTGGAGGAAGCGGTGGAGCAGACGAGTAATAATTCAGGTGCCTTTGTCACTTACACGGCCCTGAAAGAGCGTTATGAACACCTGTTGAATAGTTGTAACCATTTGCTGGGGGAGGATTTATCAGAGGAAGAGGAGGAGGATCTGAGTCGTATTAGGCCCGACTGTGTCAAGGCGTTTTTGTTTCTCTTTCTTGGCTACACCATTTTTGCCGGCAAGAACAGCAAAACCATTAATCTGTTGTGGATGCTTGCAATTCGGGATTTGGATGACATAGGCACATGGTCATGTGGCGGGATGGGACTTGCTTTCTTGTATGAGCAGCTGAATCTTAACTTCAGCGAGCATGTTGGCGCCGTTGGTGGTTACATGACCTTGCTTGTGGTAACATATTATTTTCTTATTTTTTTAAGTTAATCGTAAATGTATAGTTTTTTGTATGATACTTGTGTGCTGATATAAATTTGTCTTTTTGTGTTTGCAGGGATGAGTTATAGCTCACATGAGACATGTCGTTCCGAGGAAAAAATATGAAGATTACGAATGGAAAAACCCGTATGTGGGTAGATGGAAACCTAAAAGGGGGTTTGCTGATGCTGAACACTTCAGATTCTTGTTGGATTTGATGGAGCATTGCCATGTCACCTGGAGGTCGTACGAGCACCGACGAGACGTGACGCCTTTTTCACGACGTGTGCTGGTACTCCAGATGGGTCATGGACGACAACCAAAAGATGGTGTGTCACTTGCCGGAGCAGGTTCTGAAGCAGTACGGATATGTTTAGATCCTTCCCTGATCTCCTACTACGATTCTGCCTTTTGCCCCATCAGATGTGGCTGCTGCCTTCTTGGAGTTTGCTCAACACGTCGTTAGCCAGCAGGAGAGGGGTCACCAGGTCCCAGACGATGAGCCTTGGAAGCATTCAGATAGGTACATTAGGTGGTTCTACCGTGTATCCCATCCTCTTATCGTCAACCCCGCTCCAGAGCCTGACATTGTCATTCCGAGACCTGTCTACCAGGATATTCTTGTTGACCAGGAGTGGGCCAGACATCCTCCTGATCCATTGCAGGTCATTAGCAGCATGAGAGGCAGAGTGGAGCATGCAATGGAGATTCCAGAGGTGGTTTCAAATCCACTATTCTTCGACATTTTGGAGGGTCTACGGACCAATTATAGCTTGTTTTACCAGTAGCTGGTTCCACGAAGGAGGTCTAGGAGTCATAGTCCACAAGAGCAGCAACCGTGTCTTATTTTATGACTTTTTTTATATTTGTAGTATTTTTTTGACATTTTGTTGGATTTGGATGTAATATGTTTACATTTGCGCGATTGCGCCTCTTTATGACATTTAAGTTAATTTTCGTTAAAATTGTGTTTCTAAATTATGAATGAATGAATGCATGTTCTCTAAATTATGAGTTTTGGTTGAATGAATGAATGGTTGCTCCTATGTATGAACGAACGAAGGAACGAAGATAAACAGGGAACAAGGCAGTAGCTACTGCCTGTCTGTTTTGGTGCGAGCACAGAACCAGTGTGACTTAAGTCACGCTAATGTTAACACTAGTGTGAGTTAACTCACGCAGCGTGTGTTAACTCACGTTGCTTTTTGCACTAGTGTAACTTAACTTATGTAAGGGTAAAAAGGGAGTTTCACTTAGTAATGAGCAAAAACATTTGGGTAAAGTGCATAATTCAACATTTATAATTAGATGGTGAGTGTGTTAGGCCCAATATGAGGGGATTTAACCTAGCCCAATTAAGTGGTGACTAAGCTTAACTTAGATATAAACTAGGTTAACACTTCATTCATTTCTCATAAACACTAAGGAGGCTAGAAATAGAGAAAAGGGTTAGAGAGAAGAGCAAGAGGAGGTGAACCCAAGAGAAGTTCCAAGAGGATTCAAGTTAGGAGCAAGGGGGAGTGGAGAATTAGTTTAACTTTTTGAAGTAAAGAGGTAAGGGGTTTAAACTTCACCACAATTAAGCTAAAACTTCATGTTTTCAAGTATGGGTCAAAAGTGCTTATTTGTGAATCATGACTTTTGTGAATTTTAATGTCAATTTTCGTACTCTTTATTGAATGATGATTTTGGGTATGTTGAATTTGTGATAAACTTGTTGTTATTTCCTATTCTTCATTGTTGAAACATGTTGATATGAACCCTTTGTGATTTTTGTTTAAATTGATGAGAAATGATGTTGTTGTGGTGAATTGTTGATGTAATCATGATTATATGATAAGAATATTGTTGAGTTATGTTGTTGATGATAATTCATGCTATGTTTTTTTGTGATTTTAATGAATTGAGGTGAATTGATGATGTTATAGTGATGAATTATCATGAATGAGTTTTTGTTTTTAACTATGGATATTTTGTGTAAGATTGTTGGAAGAAAACTTGGGTTTTGTATGAAAAATCGTTTTAACTGTTTTTGGAAAATAAGTGATTATGAGAGGTTTTGGGGAAGTTGTTTTGGGATGGGGGAAACTTGATTTTTATGATAGAATGTGATAGGTTTAAGTGATTGGAACGCGTAGGAGAAAACAAAATCGGATTAATGATCGGAATTTTATGCGCAAAATGTAACAACCCATTTTTCGCTAGAATTATTTATTAAGTGTGCTTATATGTGCTGGTATGTGATTAATTGTCTCGGTGCGTGTGTTATTCGAGATTAGTGGATTTTGGCTTAAGAAGGGTATTTTAATCATTTTAGACTCAGGGGTATTTTGGTCATATGGTGAGCAAGGGTAAATTAGTCATTTTGTTACAAGAGTTATTTGTAGTGTTTTATGTAACACCCTAAACTCTAGAAGCGATAAATAACGTTAATGATACAATCGTATCAAGAATCTAGGTGTTACTTCATCAATAAATCACCAAGCATGCATAATTAATCACAACATCATCAATACATAGTCTTGTCAACTCCAACAGTCATAATATAAACAAATAATAAAGACCGACCCCTAATCAGAGTCCTAAAGTCTAAGACACCAAAAACAGTAAACGAGGTAGCTCCAAGTTATCCTCAAGCAACTCACCAAAGCAAAGCAAACTACTCTTGCACACCGTCTATCCATCCATACGGATAAGGAAGGTGATCAACAAAATGACCACTGGGGTTAGTCCATAATTCACAATTGAACATAATCAAACATAAGCATTGAGGGATTTCATTCATAGCACATATACATACTCAACATTCCTAGAATACTACCATCATATATATATATATCCCCAGTTCAACATAGAACATAGATCATATTATCCTACATCTATCATAATACATCAAGTATATTCATACTTTAAATCATCATCAAAACTCATCATTTGTAACACCCATCAATATAAGAATTACTCACCTTATTCTTTATTTAGCCTAATCGACTCAACAATTACAGTTCATCATTTCAAAAGTATAAACAAGGAAATCATCGTCACCAAAGAGATCACCAAATCTTATACATATAATTCACACTTCATTATTTTCACCAAAATAAACATCATCAATTGAAATCACCTAGTGTACAAGTATCACCAAGGATAACAAACATCAACAAGTACACATCTTCACATGTTCATCAAATTTCTCCAAGTAACCATTCATCAAATTTACTAACGCACATAGATCACCAAGGTTCACCAAGCATATATTTAAATATGATACATTTAACAACTTCACCATATGTATGCAATGCGCCTATACATGACTCTATATGCATGTGGTACCGGTCATCGTCAATGTCGTCACCTCAAAATACTATTGTATCATGAACATCGCCTATGGGTACAAAATAGTATTATAAACATCGCCTCTTGAATACAAAGTATTCTAAACATCGTCTCTGGACACTTACAAATGCATGAACATATGACACAATGCATTGTTCATACAACAAATCACCAATATTTTACATACATGCATTCATCACCAATAACATCGCCTCTGTGCATGTAAGAATTCACCACCAAAAATAAACCATCAACATTAAATCATCATCATAATCATCAGCAACAACAACATATTTATCACCAAAAAAGAAACATCTTCACCTCATAATTCACAAGTCATATTCAACAAGAGCCATCATCAAATCATTAAATTAAAATCACCAAAGAATTATCATCAACAACTATCACCTCAAAGAAATAACAAGGTTTCAAATTCACATTTCACCTAAAAGACGGATATCTATCCACATTATGATATACATCATATTAGACACCCAAGCATCATAAACTCATTCACATTCTATCATATTAACATGAATTCAAAGTCTCTTACAAGTTATCCAACCATAAAGTATCAATTTGACAAAGTTCGTCTAAGTTCATAAAAACTTGCATTTTCCGACAAATTCTCCAAAATCAAAGTAAACAAATTCAAACGCCTCAACCGAGTATATACACAATTCGCATATAAGTGCAATAGCATATACATATACGTTTTATAGGCCAACCCGAAAAATTCCAAAATCACCTAAGTTCGTCTCATAATTACTCCGTCCAATTTCAAACAATACAAGACTTCATTAGACCATTTATACAAAGTTATTTCTTTCATAAAAACACCCATTGATGGTTAGGATAAAGTCCTTACACTTAGGAATAAGTTCGGAAGCAATTGGATTGAAGAAAGATTCAGTTTAAGGTTTCTGGTTTGACAAAATCGAGGCTTGATTTTCTCAAATCGTTGCTCGATGTTTCTAGAATCAAGACACCAAAAATCCTGGTCAAAATCGTGGCTCGATTTTGGCCTGACAGACAACATAAATTTTCAATTTCAAAACGTGATTTTCACCAAATAATCACTTTTAAGCCTCTTAATCCAACTCCAATACTTCCCAATCATTTCCAAACTTAACCCATGATTAAACCACTTATAACAAACACTTAGAACACACTCAAACCATATTTCCTATTCCAAAATCACTTATTTTTTCAAAAGCACTTAAAAACAACTTTTCACACCAAAATCCCATTTTCTTCCAATTGATCTACACCTAAAACTTATAGTGAAAATCAGAAATTCTAAGTACTCTAACACACCCTAACAACATCAACAATCCATTCAAAAACATCAAAAATCATATTTCTCCATTTTTACCCATTTTCACAAAATGCAACGAACAACAACATCCTTCATCACAACAACACCATTAGAGACACTCAAGGTATAAATCTTCATCAAAAACAAAACACAACATCATTCAAAGCATAATTTCATGAATTCATCAACAATTAATAACAACAACTTCATTTTCACCATTTAATCAAAGTAACTAATCAACAACAACAACTATGAGTTTTAAGCACAAAACACATCAATTTCATGAAGTTTATCATACCCATAATTTCACATGGAATAGGAGCACGAATTTTATCATTCAAAACCACAAAAAGTCACAATTATCACAAAAGCACTTAAACCCCATAAGTGAATTTAAGAGATTATAGCTTAATTAGTGAAATGAGACTACCCCCATTACCTCTAATCTTCAAGAATCCAAACCCTGACTTCAATTTAGCTCCTAGCCACCAATTCCAAGCTTTCTCTCTCTAGCTATTCTTTCTCCTCTAGATCTCCTTTCTCTCTCTACCTCTATCTCAAAGGTTTTGTAAAAATGAGTAAATGAAGGCAATGACCTAATTTTCTCATAAGATTAGTGTTTATATAGCCACTACACAAATGGGCTTAGTCTCTAGTTGTCTTAATGGGCTCAATATTCTTACCACCTAATTCACCGAGTTACTACTCACTTAAACCGTCAAAATAACGAATAATCATCGTTTCTAAATAATTACCACAACTCACTAGTAACTTAGTAAAAATAATTATTGCCACTAAAAATAATCTTCCAAATAAAATGACTATTTTACCCCTGCTCACCAAATGAACAAAATATCCCTGAGTGTAAAATGACTAAAATACCCTTCTCAAGCCAAAATCCACTAATTTTGAATAAAATACACACATAGGCAATTAATCACACACAAGAACATATAAACACACATAAAAATTAAATAAAATAATTCTAGTGAAAAACGGGTTGTTACATTTTAAGTGGGAATGATTATTTTTACTAAGTTACTAGTGAGTTGGGATAATTATTTAAGAGACGGTAATTAGTCGTTATTTTAACGATGTAAGTGTGTAGTAACTTTGGTAAATTAGTTGGTAAGAATATTGAGCTCATTAAGACAACTAGAGACTAAACTCTTTTTTGTAGTGACTATATAAACACTAGTCTTATGAGAAAATTAGATCATTACCTTCATTCACTCATTTTTGTCTCAAAACATTTTGAGATAGAGGTAGAGAGAGAAAGGAGATCTAGAGGAGAAAAGAGGAGCTAGAGAGAGAAAGCTTGGGATTGGAGGCTAGGAGCTAAATTGAAGTTAGGATTTGGATTCTTGAAGACTAGAGGTAAGGAGGATAGTCTCTTTTCACTGATTAAGCTATAATCTCTTAATTTCACTTATGGGTTTAAGTGCTTTTGTGATAATTGTGACTATTTGAGGTTTTGAATGACAAAATCTATGCTCCTATTTCATGTGAAATTATGGATATGATAAACTTCATGAAATTGATGTGTTATGTGCTTAAAACTCATAGTTGTTGTTGTTGATAAGTTACTTTGATTATTTTTGCTTAAAATGGTGAAAATGAAGTTGTTGATAATTGTTGATGAATTCATTAAACTATTCTTTGAATGATGTTGTGCTGTGTTATTGATGAAGATTCATGCATTGGGTGTCTCTAATGGTGTTGTTGTGATGAATGTTGATGTTGTTTGATGAGTTTTGTGAAAATGGGTAAAAATGGAGAAAATGTGATTTTGATGTTTTGAATGGATTGATGATGTTGTTAGGTTGAGTTAGAGTACTTAGAATTTCTGTTTTTCACTATAAGTTTTGGGTGTTAAATCAATTGGGAGAAAATGAGATTATTGTGTGAAAAGTTTTTTTAAGTGCTTTTGAAAATTAAGTGATTTATGGAATGAGAAATGTGGTTTAAATGTGTTCTAAGTGTTTGTTATAAGAGGTTTGATCATAGGTTAAGTTTGGAATTGATTTGGATGTTTTGGAGTTTTATTAAGTTGTTCAAAAGTGATTATTGATGAAAATTCGCACTTTGAAAAGCTGAAAACCTCATTTTTACACATCCTGGACTAGTGTAATCAATTACACCATATGTATAATCGATTACACAACGTTGTTGTAAGTCTGGAAGTGCTGCTGAAAATGTTGTTGAAAGGTGTAATCAATTACACCTTTTCTATAAACGTTTACGCCTTGTTCTAAACCTCTAAGACGCGTTTTTCTTCGTTCCAATTGCAACCAAACTTATTCTTAAGTGTATGGACTTTATCCTAACCATCAAGGGGTGTTTTTATGAAAGACATAAATTTGTATAAAGGGTCTAATGGGGTCTTGTATTCTTTGAAATTGAATGGAATTCTTTTGAAAAATGACAATGAGACGAACTTAGGTGAATTTTGAAATTTATCGGGATTAGCCTATAAAACGTATATGATTTGTCTGTATACTCCGTTGAGGCGTTTGAACTTGATTACTTGAATTTTGGTAAAATGATCGGAAAATGCTAGTTTTTGCAATGTAGACGAACTTTGAAGTATAATTGGACATTTATGAGTAGTTTAACTTGGTCTTGATTTAAAAATGGTTTGGTTTTGGAAAATAATCAAAAATAGACGGACTTAGCGAAATTGGAACCTTAAGTGAACATTGTGAAGAGTTTGTGCTATGCTTTAATTTTTGCACTATTAGTTAACATGTAGGAATGTTCTGAACGGTTGTTGATACTTGAAAACACTAATTTGATGAAATACTTGAAAATCGGTGTTTTGTGAAAAATAATAATATGAACTTTACCGAAATTGGGTTTTGTGGTTTTCAAAACTTGTAAATGGGTTATATTCATATTTATATGATTGAAAGATGATGAATCAATAACGATTATGTGTTTAATATGATGTATGTCATGGTGTTGTTGCTTATCCGTCTTTTATGCAAAATGTGAATTTGAAACGTTGTTGTTTCTTTAAGGTGATAGTTGTTGATGGTGATTTATGTTGGTGTTTTGATGATGATTTTAATGATGATGATTTAATTAATGATGGTGAATTCTTACAAGCAAAATGACGATGATTTGATGGTGATCGCATGTATGAAAAATGACGGTGTTTGTGTCGGTGACTTGTTGATTGAACGTATGCATTATTGAGTCATATGTTCATGCATTCATAAGTAGGATATTTATATCCAATGACGGTGATTTGTATACTTTGTATCCAACAACGTTGACTAGAATACTTTGTATTCAACGACGGTGATTATGATACAGTTGTATCAAGTGAAGGTGATTGGTACCACATGCATATAGAGTTGTGTCTAGAGCGCATTACATACATTGATTAATTGGTGAAATGTTTCATACTTGAATATGATAAAATAGTCACAAGGAATGGGGGTTTGAATTGTGACCCTTTAAAAATAAAACATGTAACTTAAAATTGATTCTCAAGTTGTTTACTTGGAATGGTGAAGTTAGTAGTTTGACTTTAGAATGTTCTGAAGTTCATATGCAAAAACTCTTTAATAAAATAAATGTGATTGTGTGTGTAGTGTATACTGAAATTAAAGAGTATATGGAAGAGAGAAAGAACACACAAAGATTTATAGTTGTTCACCCAATGTGGGCTTGTCCAGTCCTTACAATCTTGTGAGAGTTTCCACTCTGATGCTTGGGATAACCTCTCAAATCCTTCACCTTACAATCTTTATTCACCTGAACAATTATAACACCTGTATTCTCTAAGCCTTAACAGGCTTGCACCTTCTTACTAAGTTACCCACTTAGACTTCTACAATCTTTGCTCAAACTAACACTTTAGTTCCCCTAAAGCTAGATGAGTTTTTGATTACAATTTGTATGGAGTTTGAATGATTAAAATTAGACGAGAGAAGAATGGAGGAAGAAATCATCTTTAACAAGATAATAGAGAATTGATTTACAATACAAGCGACAATGAAAATGTACAATGATGATTAATTCAAATGCTAAAGCTTCAAACACGTTTAAGATGTTTTCTTGTATGCTTTGCAATGGTGCAAGTAATTGTTGAGCCTTTGAGCTCTATTTATAGAGTTTTTGGTCTCTTGTAGCTGTTGGAGGGTGAAAAATGGTGTTATGCCATGTGTCTTGGGCCCCACTGACTTTTACTTGAAATTATGGGTAAACATTTTGACCATCAGAATGTTGTTGTGTTCTTCAGGATGAACATCAGAATGTTGTTGTGTTCTTCATCAGAATGTTGATGTCCATCATGATCTTCATCTGGGTTCATCATGTATGAATGAACACATGAGTTTCTTGGCTTGTTATATGCGTTTCATAGGATTTTTTGGGCAATATCCATAAGCAATGGCTTTTCCACATACATCAGAATGTTGTTGGATAATGCATTCCCAGATTTGCCTTGGAAACAGTGCAGGAGAGATAAAGTGGATTCTTCATCATCATGCCCATGCTTTGAGGGATTTGTGTGTTCCATATACAGTACCAACTCCCATACGTGTCTAGCTCTGATTGAGTGAGACAAGATTTCCTTGTTCTTATGCTTTTTGCTTTTTCACCTATTGTACTGTTCATAAAGTAACCATGTGCAAAGCTGAACATTTTGATCATCAGAATGTTCCTTTTGTTTCATTTAGGATGATTTGTAAGACTACCATTTGATGTAATTAAATCCTAATAGTGAAACAACAAAGAAGAGCAGTGATTTTAACATCTAGGATGATATTCCCTTTTGGAATATTCCTAGTGCTTTAATGTTCAGTCTTAAATGAACATTGAGTATCCTTTTTGACACAAACCTTGTATATGCCTTTATTACTTGATTGATACATGCAAATGTATTTTCCTGGACATTTATTCATGTCACGCGTGCCTTGCATGATCTTAATCAATGTTCTTGAGTTTATGGGCTTGTATAAGAACAACCTTCTGAACTCTGCTTGAACATCATGATCTCTGAGCAACATTCTGATCTAACTTTCTGACCTTAGAGTTAGATCATGAATTCAAATGTCCTTTGATTTCTTGTATCTTGGTATGATTTAAACCTTGTTCCCATCTTAGTTAAACACTCAAGAGCACAAGTTAAATACCAAGAAATTAATCAAAGTTCATTAATTCTTTAATCATAAAGGTTTATTATCTTTAAAATTAATTAGGGATTTTTCCTCAACAATCTCCCCCTTTTTGAAGATGATAAACCTATGACTTAGGATTATGGATTTTGATTATATACATGAAGAATTTCAGAGCTTGAAAATTTATTTTAATGCTCCCTTCATTTTTATAATCCATTATGCTTAGTTTTCAAGAACTTTAAAAAGCTCCCCCTCAATTTCATAGTCCATTGCATAAATAAAAATATGCGCAATTGAACCAAAATCAAATTCATTCATTGATGTCATACATGAAGTACATTACATGATTAATATGGTTCAAAACAAAAAATAAATTCAAAAGTACATATGATCAAGCAAAAAATAAAGTTTTATAAAACTCCAATAACTAATGATCACTAGACCTACTTAGGGCCTAAACTTAGAAAAACTTAAAGACATAAAATCCTAAAGCTTTTTCCCTCTTTAGTCATCTGAAAAAAGGATAGGGAGGTGGACTAGAAAAGATTTTAGGGAGTTGAATCCCCAGAGTCAGAGGATGGTTCAGACTCAAAGATGGAGTGATCGTAAAAAACAGGAGGTGGAATAGCTAATCCATGAGCATGAGCATCCACAGTCCACTTGGCCAATACACAAGCAATTTTGTGGGTCTTTGTAGAGACCCTATGTGCTCTGGAGGCAAGCTTTTCAGCCCTTGAAGGCTTGGCAGGTGGAGCAGCACCAAAAGCTTCAACTGTCTCTTTGTTAGCTGTGACAAAAGTGTTGAGGGAATCAAAGAGAGTAGACATGTTTGGTAGCTTGTTTGTGGTTTTGATTGGTGGTGGCGGTGGAGTACATGAAGGAATAGTGTTGGGAGTGGGAAGTGGAGAGATCAGAATTGGTTGAGTCATAAGTTGTACCTCCATAGTGGATGAAGACATATAGATGTTCTGATTTGGTTGAGTCATAAGTTGTACCTCCATAGAGGGCAAAGATCCTGAAGCCAAGAGGACATGATCTGCTGACAGTTGGTCTTGAGAAAGAAGAGGTTCATTTGAAGCATTTTTATCAACATTTTGATCGATCGTGACTTGAACATTCTGATCAGCAACTTGAGCATTCTGATCAGTTGACACTGGAACATTCTGATCAACTGGAACATTGTGATCTTCAATTGTAGGTGTTTCTTGAAATACTTCTTCATTGAAGACAGTGTTGACATCTTCAATGCTAAGATCAAAGTCAGTTGAGAATTTCATATGCTCATCTTGAACAGCTTCTCCAATCATCATGTTTAAAGCCAAAATCTCAGCACCCTCCTGAGTATCTTCATTAACATTTTGAACAACTTGCTCATTATTTTCTTCAACTCTCTGATTTTGATCAAGAGAGTTTTCTTCAGCACTTTGCGGCAGACATTCATCAACTTTTTGATGTTCTTCTTCATTAGTCTGCTCAACATTCTCAACTTCCTTTGGAAGAGATGCATCATCAACCTTCTTAACATCATCTTCAGGAACTGAACCAGCCAACAAAGCTTCATATCGTGTACTTCATTCTTGAACAATCTCCTTTGCAAGTTTAGCAACTTGAGAGAATAATTCCACACCTGGTGGAGAGTGAGCTTTAACTTCTGCATTTTCAGGAGACATGTTTCCAACCTTCTCTACCTTTCTCTTCTTCCTAGTTTTCTGAACATTATCAGAAGGTCTTTTCACAGACCCAAAAGTTCCTGAAGTTGGAGGAGTTGGCATGTTTGATGTGGTGATGCGCAGTTGTCTTAGGGTTTTGGATGTGAACTTCATGAAGTTAAGCTTGCATTTTTCTCCTTCAAGAGGCACATTTGACTTTTGAAATATGGAAGTCAAGTGCATCTCATAAGCTTTATAGAATAAGCTTCATTCTCTTCTTCTTCAACTTTCTCTTTAGATTTTTCCTCTTCAATCTTCTCTTCTTTAACTCATTCATCTTCTTTCATAGATGGTGAATTTTCTTCAGATGGAGAGGGAGCAGCAATCTTCTTACCCTTCTTTGAATATGCTTTAACTGATTTTATCATCTCAGAGAGAGTTTGTTCATAATCTTCTTCCTCTTCTTCTTCAGAAACTTCTTCCATTTCATCATCACTGGAATCTTCTTTCTTTTCTTCATGAGAAACTAAGTCTACATGAGACACCGTTGGTTTCTTTGAAGATCCAGTTTTCATCCTTTGTGATCTTCTGGTGGGATTAGATTTACGTTTGATTATAGGTTTCTTAGAAGATTTGCGTTTAGAAGTTTTAGGAGTTTCAGATGCAGGAATAATTACATCTGAAAGAAAAGTGTACAAAGGGGTTTCATTTAGAGGAGATTGATCAGAATCATGATCAACAACGACGTTTGGTGGTGGTGATTGAGAACATGCCACTGGAGTGGTGTGATCCTCAGGGTTAGAGGTGGTAGTTTTAGTTCTGGCCATTTTCTTCGCAAAAATGAAGAACATAGAAATTTGAATTTTTCAAAGAGAAATGAGAAAGTTTGGAGATGAGATAGATGTGAAATAATCAGAGTTGATTTCTGATTATATAGATCAAACGTATTTAAGGAAAGAGAGAGAGAGAGAGAAAAAGTGAAATGATGACAGTTTTATTGGGAAAGAGGAAACTGCAAAAACAAACAGACAGGAGAGAGAAAAAAGTAGCCTTTTGTGAAGGTGAAAAGTGATTGGTTGATTTGATAGTTTAACCATTACATGGAAGTTAATGCTTAATCGCAATTGCTCCATATCAAGCATTTAATGCTTGAGATTATGGAAGGATTTCTGGAAAAAGTCAATATACAATCTTACGCATGAGATCATTGACCCAAAATTCTAGTTTTGAATGTTCTGAACTTTATGAAAATTCTGTCCTGATGAACATTCTGATGAACATTTTGATCATATGAACATTCTGATTGAGATTGATCCATCTGAATTGAATCAGATAACGTCAAGGGGATTAGTTTAATGTCGTTAGTGATTAGTGATAAATCTTTATTGGGATTTTTCATGATTGACAACTTTTCTTTGAGAAAATTGAATCTATCCTCAACAAGAGGTTTTGTGAAAATGTCAGCTAGTTGATTTTCTGTATCAACAAAGCTTAATGCAATATCCTTTTTCTGAACATGGTCTCTAATGAAATGTTGCTTTATTTCAATATGCTTAGACCTAGAATGTTGAATAGGATTTTTTGAAAGATTAATTGCACTTGTATTATCACAAAAAATAGGAACACTTGTGTACCTTAGTGAGTAATCTTCCAACTGATTTCTAATCCACAAAACTTGAGAACAACAACTTGCTGCAGATACATACTCAGCTTCATTTGTGGAGAGTGCAATGGTGTTTTGCTTTCTGCAAGACCATTCAATCAATGCTTGTCCTAAGAATTGACAGGAGCCACTTGTACTCTTCCTCTCAACTTTGTCTCCAGCATAATCAACATTACAATAGCCTACAAGATCAAAACCAGAATATTTTCTATACCAAAGGCCAAGATCAGCAGTACCTACTAGATATCTAAAAATTCTTTTAACTGCAGTTAAATGATATTCTTTTGCACATGTTTGAAATCTAGCACATAAACCTACTGCAAACACTATGTCAGGTCTGCTAGCAGTCAAATATAATAATGAACCTATCATACCTCTATATTCTTTTTCAGAAATAGATTTTCCACTCTAATCCTTATCTAACCTTGAAGATGGATGGATAGGGGTGACCATGATTTTTGCCTCATTCATTTTATATTTCTTAAGAATATCTTTGACATACTTTTCTTGACTTATGAAAATTCCATTTGGATGTTGTTTGATTTGTAAACCAAGGAAAAAAACAAGTTCACCCATCATGTTCATCTCAATTTCACTTTGCATAAGGTTGGAAAATTCTTCACACATTGCAAAAGAATATGAATTAAAATAATCCTAGGTTTTTATCGTTTTAAATGATTAGATGTCAACAAATGAATTGTATGGTTTTGGTAGAATGGAAAACCCCACTACAATTTTATTATGATTACAGCATAAACAATGACATCTCAACAAAGTCGCTGCAAGTTTGGGAAAGGTTGTGAATTGGTTCAATTAGCATGTAGGAGAAAAGATCATTCTAAACAATAATATCTTAGAAGTATTTTCATTAATCATATATGGAGTATTTCAATTTTGCAGACAAGAGAATAAGGAGAATTATGATAGGATTATGTTTCCAATTTGAGTTTTGTAATCATTAAAAACAATAATAGTGTGTGATTAAAAAAAAGGATACACAATAAATAAAAATGTGGCACTATTATTGACATTTGATTAAATAAAATCAATGGTTGAGATTTGGTGTCAACGAATCCGTTGACACCTCATGTCAACGGATCCTAACTCATATATATATATATATATATATATATATTAGAAGAAAAAAAATGAAAAAATATATATAAGAGGGGGACTAGGCCAAAACCCTCAAAAGCAAAAAGGAGTAAAAAAACAACACATGATAGAAAAACAGCCAATGGAAATCTATAATTAGGAAGGCTATTCCTATCCCGAAAGTATTCCTCCAACAAAAGCGACGGCATGGTTTCAAACCAAGTAACACCATGGAGCGCATGACCAAGATTCACTAACTTATCTGCATTCATTAAGAAGGGAAGGAGAAGGACCCTTAGAACAAGTTTGGTAGGCAGCCTTAGCAACTAAAGCCTAGACAAATGATTTTTGGGAATTCGTATTTGTCAATATGAATGAATCTAATGATGTGTTACTACCATATCAATTAACATATGAAAATACTTGAGTTATCATATTCATTAATTGACGTAAGCGGAAACACATTACTAATGCATGTGTAAAATAATTGTACAATGACAAAGTATATTAATTGAACTCAATTTTTTTACTATTGTCCAGAGCAACAATTCTCACAATGGTAAATTTTTAATTGAAAAAATCTATTAAAAGTCAAATATTGTGAGAACAAGACTTGTAGTATGATAACAAAGTTGATATATATAGGATTAAAAAATTTAATAACACTTGTCAAAAAAATTAAATTAATAACATATTCTTAATTTTTTTTTGAATAACATACATCTATTTTGTTTGATATTGCTTGTTTATATTGGAGATCCGAGGAAATACAAGCAATGTACCTAGCCGGAAAACCAAACCAAAAAAACAAGGCCACCACCTTAGCCCCCAAAATGTTTACAAAATCTACAATTACTATATAAATATGGATCTAAATACCAGTATTTGTTCAACATTAAAATCTTAGAATTCTAATATGAGAAAAGTATTATGAGAAGAAATTAACAATTCAATTGAATATTAAATTAAACTATGTAAGAAACATAAATATAGTTTAGTTGATAGCTGCAAAGATATTTAATATGTTGGAGTGTGAATTTTAATTTGATATTCCTTAGTTTCTTGTTTGGAATAAGCGTGGAAATTGAGTTAAAAGACTAAACATAAATTCCTATATTGAGTAGAACTAATGTAATGTGAATTAAAAAAGTGGAAGTCCCACATTGCATAGATCACACACATTAATAATGTTTATATAGTGGGGTAATCAGGTTATATAATTATCTTAATGATGAGTCAATAAATTAGTGTTTTATATATATTGTTTGAGTTCGTTTTATTTAGATTTGATTTCGTTTTATTTAATATTATTTCCTTTTTAGAATTATTTTACTTCAATTGCAAATTATTATATTTCAGGAACAAATATTCTAAAGAATAAGTCTTGGAGCAACAGAAAGGGGTTTGGAGCTGATTCGGGATGAAAATACGAAGATTCGGTATAAAAATACGGCGTCCCCCAAGTCAGAAGTTTGGCATGGCCCGTGCCTGC
>Ga0315914_1004160_pt1 | contig 21689 bp, 11 predicted proteins | sample MpolenodulesMG_FD_203920 | JGI IMG/M metagenome (GOLD analysis project Ga0315914, IMG submission 203920) | Medicago polymorpha root nodule microbial communities from Los Angeles, California, United States - elongated nodules | ecosystem: Host-associated > Plants > Roots > Nodule | place: USA...
ATGTTTTTAAAAAAAAAAAATTAGATTATATATACATCCATTATGTTTTACATGATAAAGGTGTGGTTCCGTCAAAATAATAGTACATTGCATAGTAGTTATTTTATTTATATACCATAGTAGCGAAACAAGACAGACATGGGGATGTAGCTCATATGGTAGAGCGCTCGCTTCGCATGCGAGAGGCACGGGGTTCGATTCCCCGCGTCTCCATTTTTTATTTTTTACTTCCTTTTTTAAGTTACGAATGCCCATTTTTTTCCTTTATTCTTTTTCGATAGTTAGGCCCAATCTCATATACCCCCAATTTTTCTGAGTTCCTTTTAAACATTTTTTCTATTTACTATACCAACACAGATTCCTAGTAAAAAAAATACTGATATGTTCGATTTGTACCGATACATTATATAAATCTCTCCATAAAAGTTTACATTTTTTAATAAGAGATGAATCTAAGATAAAAATTTAAGTGTTTAATTAAAGCTTAAAATTCATTTTTAATTCATAATTTGTTAAAATGTTCTAAATTTTTATACGAGATATTATTATAATATTTTAAACATCTTTGTAAAAATTCATTGAAAATTGTGAAGAATACCACAAGTTGCTTTAAAAGCAAAGATGGAAAGTGGTAAGAAAAAATATTAAGAAACTAAAACTTGTTGTAAATTTCTAAAATATTAAAAACGAAATTTTGAATATTTATAAAGATAAAAAAACTTATTTAATCTTAAATTGAAATATAAGACAAATTTAGAAAAATGGATTGTAACTTATAAAGTGAAAAATAATTTTAATTATGATTTATAAAGACAAAAAGATATTTTAAAATGCAGATGGCAGTCGTCCGTTGCACATGCAGCAGCATGATAAAATGAATAAAATAATAATATCGGTGGGGAGAAGAAGAGTGGGAAAGCATGAACCCCAGTTGCAGCAATAATAATTAGCAATGCACAGAGAAGAAAAATCCTCCTCCGGAATACTTCCAAAGAGAATCATAGTCGTTCGTCACGGTGAATCACAAGGAAACTTAGATCCAGGTGCATACACAACCACACCAGACCACAAGATTCCGTTAACACCACAAGGCATTTCACAAGCACTTTCTACCGGTTCTCGAATTCGCCACGTCATCGCTTCTTCATCTTCTTCCCCTGATTGGCGTGTTTACTTTTACGTTTCACCTTATACTCGTACCAGATCCACTCTTCGTGAACTCGCCAAATCTTTCTCTAAGAAACGTGTTATTGGTGTTAGAGAAGAGTGTCGTATTCGTGAACAGGATTTTGGTAATTTTCAGGTTCAGGAACGTATGGATGCTATTAAAGAAACTCGTCAGCGTTTTGGTAGATTCTTTTATCGTTTTCCTGAGGGAGAATCTGCTGCCGATGTTTTCGATCGTGTTTCCAGTATGTAAATTCCTCATCTCTTAATTTCAATTCAGTTATTGACCTAATTAATTAGGTAGGTGATTTCTTAGTTGCATTAATCAATCAATCCATAATGTCATTATTTAGAGATTGATTTGATAATTATCTATTATATGAAACGGAATATATATGTGTATGATGCTTAGGAAACAAGTTAATTCAACAGATAAGCAAAACCTCAAAATTAAACACACTAGTGCTTATCATGTAAAATTAGTTTATTGTATAAGTTGTTTGGGAAATGCTAACCGGTGCCCTCAGGGCAATGGTTAAACAGAAACCAACTACTTTTAGACATATAAGAATAAACCATCCATTTGATTCTTAAACTATCACTGTCTCACCAATTTGATCCTTGAACTATAGAAATATAATAAATAGTCTCCAAACTATTATTACTCCATTAAGTTGGTCACTCAATTCCTTTAAAAATAGGCAAGAGTCAAGACAATGATAGCTCAGTAACTATCTTGATAGATTAGAAATAGTTTAGGAACTATCAAATTAATGGTTTATCTGATAGATCAAACTATTTTTGTAAATCTTTCCATACAAGACAAATGGCTCATGATAATTGTACACTGAGCAATAACAGTGAGCACCACGAGCCTTCAGTTATCACCATGCAATGCATTGTGGCTAGCTAGTAAAGGCATAAGATCAATCTGTCATGGGTAGTAGAAAGCTGCAACACGAAATGAAGTACAGTCACATTTTGTTGTTCTTATATTCTTGTGCGTATTGTCTGCTGAAATTAAATGAATGAAAACCCTTTCTTTATTTTTCCAATATCTTTGTGTACATTTACCAGAGACCTCATCATCTGAGCATTACACAATACGGAAAAAATAATTTAGTTTTTTCTCAACCATTCAATGAACTTATGCAGTTCACATTATGTACTGTCTAAGTAGCCCATGAATAAGAGAATAGAGCAAATAGTATATATGGAACACATATTAAAAATAATAAAAACACGCATTCCTGAAACATACATTTATTGCATATATGTAAAAATATTAAAACATGTATAAGTCCTAGGGACCTATGCTTAGTAAGTAGCATTTTCCAAAACTAATACCGTCAATTTTTATCTTTTATGGACAAAATTATGAAGTTACTGAACGAAAAAGGATTATGATGTAGATAATTGTAGGTCATGTTTAAACTGTGGAAAACACTAAACAAACAGAACTTATTAGCTAAACTTGTTACGGGAATGATTTGGTGCTGTTATTGACTCTGGGCTAGATAATAACTTTCACCTTATCCAACAACCATTATCAAATTTTGTTAAATTTTGACAGGATTCTTTTACAGTTTGATTTGTTGTGTAGTTATTACTCTTATGTCTTAAACTAATGTAATGCAGAGGGATTAGCTGGTATTAATTTGGAGATGACTTGTTTGCAGGTTTTCTTGAATCTATGTGGAGGGACATTGACATGAACAGGCTCAATCATAACCCTTCAAACGATTTGAATATGATAATTGTGTCACATGGGCTGGCATCTCGAGTTTTTCTAATGAGGTGGTTTAGATGGACAGTTGAACAATTTGAACTTCTCAACAATTTCGGAAACTGTGAGTTCCGTGTGATGCAGTTGGGGAGTGGTGGAGAGTACAGCTTGGCAGTTCATCATACAGATGAAGAACTGCTTGAGTGGGGGCTCTCTCCTGATATGGTAGCCGATCAGAAATGGCGTGCCCATGGCAGCAAGCCTCCCTTGAATGATCATAGTCCCCGCTGCCTTGAAGCCTTTTTTGATCTCATTACCGATTCTGATGACGAGAGTGTGGACACAGAAGACGAAACAGATTCTTTGAGTGAGTGTAGTAGACAATAGGCTGTTCTTTCTTTCTTTGGTTGTTTCTTTCTTTGATTGGATAACAGTAAATTAGTTTCTAAAAAAGAGGATAGCAAATATAATTTGATGATAGGTTGTTCCTTCCTAGTTAGCACTTCTAATCGGCTCATTCATCATCAAAATCATCATAAAATTTACAATCAATTGGAGGTTTCAACAAATGCTTCTAATGAATTGTTAATATTTAACTGTTGAGGGTATATTCAATACAATTTCATACATTTGGTAGGAAGTAGGGATGCCTTGCTTTATTCATTCTGTATGTTCGTTTATATAGAGTATATGAATGTAAGTATGTTGTTAAAGATTGTACTTGGTTTGTGATCCTCAATGTTTAGGAGTATTGGTCTATTGGATACATTCATTCTTCTCAAGTACTAAATTTTTGTTGTGTATACATAAGAAACTTTCTAGAGCATGTAAGTAATGGTGAGTCAAGTATTAAGGTCATGATATTCAGCTGTGTAAAGTTCATGTCTACATCATTTCCACACTCTTGTGAACAAAAATACCAAACTCTCCGTGTTGTTTGAATTGACATGGAAATGGATGTAATGGAGTTGAAAGGAATGAAATGACATTGCCTTGAGAGTCTATCGAAGGCAGTTCTATTTATGTTTGCAGGTGATTGGTTTCACTTTGATTTTCTTCACATAATATAGTGTGATACTACCAATAGTAACTCCGTTATGCTAAGGCTACCCCAAATATGAATACGGGAGAAATTATCTTTTTGGATTTGTTAGACATATTCAAACAATATAATTATAATTTTACATTGTTATATTCTACTGTATTTTGTTGACTTATTTTATTTTACATCTGTCGTTTTTTTTTTAAGAAAGAATTTTACATCTGTCGTTAAATATTTGATTATAGTTTCACAATATTTTATGCATTTTTATTTTTAGTAAGTAACCAAAAAAAAAAAAAAATTAGCAAGAAATTCAAGCTCCGTCTTTGTTTTATTTATTAAAGACATGTGTTACTCACCGCTTGATATTACTACTATGGTTCAAATATTTCCACTTGTCGACTCATTTTCTTTGCTATCCTTAGAGCATCTTTAATAGGGAGTCCTTTACTTAACAAGCACTCAACCTATTAAAAACCTCAATTGGAGAAGAAAAAAAAAATGTATAAATAGGTATAGACTCTCTCTATTTAAAGAAGTAATGAAATATGTATAAGATGGCCCCCACCTTAGCAATTAAGTTAGTGAGATCTATTTAAGTATTATCCATTAAAAAATTATAAATAAATGATGTGTACACGTTAGACTCATTTAAAGAGTCCTTATTAGGTTACCACCATTATGGATGCCCTTAGTCCTTACAACTACGTACTAATCTTGGACCAAAGTATTGCGTATGGGGCAGATTCTAAATTGAACATGTTCTCTCAAATTAAATGGCTCGTCTTTGCAAATCTAAAGATGGGTCCTTCAAATGTAAAGATGTTAAAAGTAGATTTTTAGGGACTATCTCAAATTAAATGGCTCGTCTTTGCAAATCTAAAGATGGGTCCTTCAAATGTAAAGATGTTAAAAGTAGATTAGGGACTAAAAATTGAAGAAATTGTTTAACGAGACTAAAACAAAAAGTTGAAATAAATATTTGTCATGAGATTTTATTACACAATCATTGACTATTTATACATCATGTGATTTATTATTTGGCATGAAAAATAAATATTAATATCAAAAATTTAATATATAATTTTTTTATTATCCATAAGCACTCAATCCATAATTTTTTAATAGTAGTACCAAATAAGCACTCAATCCCTCCAACACAGATCTCACACAAAGTTATTAAATGAGACCCGCTAATCAACTATCAATAATTTTATATCACTACATTTCAATTTTTTAATATTAAAAGAGTGCGAGTCCCGCTGAATGTTGGGGGTCTTAAGTAAGACCTCGGGTTTTATAAGACCCTGAAAAAGATTCTCCTCAATGGAGGATACCTAATAGGTACCGGGTCTTAAATGTTTGAGACCCTCCCATTGGAGATGGTCTTATGGGAGTACAAACTACAAATGTGTAGTCAGTCACCTCACTTCTTTTCCATCTTTGTTTTTATATTTTTTTTAAAAGAAAAAAAATAGAAAACTTAAATAATATGTCTCTTTCTTTTTCTTCCATCCCATTTTAGGTACGATACAGTGTAAAAAACACATAAGCTACAAAATATTTCTCTCCTCGTCATTCGTCAATATCCCATGTCTCTCTCTTCATTTAACTCTCCTCTTTCTCACTTCCAAATTTTTATTAACTAAAAATATTTATAATTAACTTTTATTAAAAAAACTAAATTAATAATTTTAAAATAATATTTATCTTTAGAAAATAATTTTTTTAAGGCAGTATTATTTAGCTTTAAACATTTTTTTTTAAGCTAGTATTTATCATATCCATGTTATGGGCTTTTAATACTGTATCAATCTTGATTTAACACATAAAAAATTAAATTAATTAAAACATAATTTTTTTAATTAAAATAATTATTGGTTACAAATTTATGAACGACAACCATCATCATCATTAAGTGAAATAATTTATGCAAATTAAATGATTTACATAAATAAATCAATACAGTAACGTAATTTTCATTCAGCATGAGTACATTATAATTATATACCAAACCTAACACGATTTAACCAGAAAATTCCCATAGCCCGGTGGTTAAAAGACTAAGCTCGTAGCCTTGGGTGAACCTGGTTCGAAACTTGAGATGGATGAAATTTGCCCTTTTTCATTTTTAATCAGTGCTTTTTTTTTTCAAGCAGATAAAAATAAAAACTGCCGTGGAATCGAGAATCGAACTCGCGACCCTCAAGCCGTTCAACGAAAAATAAACCACTGCGACGCGTGCAACTTAATGATATTTTTTCCGTGATTCATATTATGGATAACATCGCTAATCATCTTCAGCCTCCAGCCGAGTCACACTGACCCGGTTCAGACCTTCGTAAACCCGAATAAACCCGACTGATTTTAGAGCATTTCGACGTCAAAAATAATGATTTTATTCAACATTTTTATACCAATATTAGAGTCTTCTCATCCTTCTCTTCATTTGCTTCTTCCCGATCTGGGTACCACATGGGTTGTGCAATTCAAACCTATGAAGCTCGGATACGTAGTACGGATACGGGTACGATACGATACGGCTAAGATACGCTAACAAAATATTTATACTAAAATTTATATGCATGTAAAATACTTAAAAAAAACATTGATTACTCTTAATACTATATAATCATAAAAGTCACAATTTACAAAAAATAATACATGTGATCGATATAAAAAATGTAAAGTTTTCGATAAAATATATATTTTAAATTAAAATAATTAATTCCGATACTCCGTGGATACATATCCGATACGGGTACGTCTCCATTTTGGAGTATCCGGGCTTCATAAATTCAAACCCATCTAATTTATAGAGAAAAATAATAGTCACAAAAAGAAACTGAGCCACCATGATTTAAAGTGAAGGATGAAATAATAAACAACCACTTTTTTGGGTTTGATAATAAGAAAATCAAGAAACTGTCAAACTTTAAAATACTCAGATCTGCTTTAGCAATTGTGATTTTTTTGGATTCTGGATTTTTCAAGTGTTAATTTTGACTTGTGTTGTTTAGGTTGAAAATGAACAAGATTGATGAAGATGATGAACAATCAGATTTTGTTTTTGAACTTAATTAGACTAATGTTAAACGTGTTTGGTTTTTTTAGAGTGATTGGTTAATTAGATTTCTTATTAAATAATTTAAGTGGGATTAGAAATTCTTTCAAAAAAAAAAAGAAGAAGTAAGATGAGAAATAATTTGGTACAGATGATCTACCATGATGATGTTGATAATCCTCATGGGTTTATTTATTTTTAATAATGAAATATTTTTTATAAAAAGGTTTATTTAAATATTTTTTGAAATAGAAGGAAGAAAAATTCAAAAAGGAGAAAAGAAATAAATATAGTGTGAAAGACAACACAATAACACTAATGAGGTGCTTAATCTGATGGTTCAAAAAATATAAAGGCTAAAATACAATTAAATTTGACTGAAGGTACACGATACATACCATGCATCCGCCAGTATGACATGGAATAACTAACACACGTGGCGCGTTCTTATTAGCTATAAGGTTACTTCACCGAAGAAGTCATTTTCGCAACTTCACCATAGAATCTCAATCTGTTTTAAGTAAACAAAAAATACTTTGCAAAACTCTCCAACCTCCCACACTTCCAACCATTTTAATTTTCAAAGTGTGCAACCACCCCGACTGAAATCTACATGCAGTTAAATGTGTCTGAAACCACGAACTCTAGCTAAATTTGAACCTTCCAAAAAGTTGTGCCATGTAAGCATTACAAGCTCCAATAAATTTTGAGAAACCACATATCCATTCTCAGTCACTGCCTCTTATGAGACCACCACATATTTTAGGAGTTTCACTCACTTTTGTATGTGCAGAATTATAGTTCACACCTTGAGCAATTAATAGCCCCGGGTTATATGGCATGGACCACTCTTCATTACGAGTCAACTTATTCCTCCAATACCAAAGCTTATGACATTTCTCCATTCCATTTGATATTGGATTTTGCTGAGGTCACTGAATGCATGATCACTTTTTTCAGTTTCATTAGCATACTCATATTTTGAAGGGTCAAATTAATAAAGGAGCAACTCAACATATCATAACAAAAGTTATACACTACTATGTTATACACCCATTTTGATTGCAGAGAAACCCATTTTGCCATTTAATCTATTCATGTTATACACCATTTCTTGAGCCACTACTATGTTATCATGAATACTCCTTCAATCTCTATCAATCTATTTTAGTGACCTGAACATCCATATTTTAGTGATCATACAAAACACAATACATATATTCTCACTCTAAAATATCATCCGAAAAAACATAAAAGATTTTTTCATTCTCAAAATAGCTCTTTTTTCTTTTTCTTTCAAAGATTAACTATGATTTAACTTAAAAAATGTTCCTAGATACTTGCAGTCAGCTTCATGTTATGACTACTTTTACGACTAGTTTATAACTAGTTTTGTACTTTTGTTAAGGTTTGGGCATTAGCTATTAATTTGTAGTATCTGGAAATTTGTTGTACGGTAAACTTAATTTCTTTTACTATCTATACTATTTTTTGATCAAATAATTTTACAATTTACAAATTAATTTGTCAACTTTATAATTTGAAATAAAATTTTCTAATTAAAACTATGAAGTGTTTTGAAAGATGCCAAGTCAAAGTTTAACTCTCTATCATATTCGGTGAGTCGATCTTCTTCCGTTGAAGGGCTGACTTCTAACATTGCTTGTCATTTACGGGAGCTAATTTTGTTAAATGATGTAAGAGATATGCTTGCCTCATTTGATTCAGTAATTGAAATCCTTTTTATATAAAAAAAACTCATAAATACCGCATATAAATAGTCACACATTGACATTTTGATCATATTTTAAACATGGATTTTATGCAACTGTTAAAGAATTCTAGAATATATTCTTTTTAAAAGTTGTATTTTTAACTTTTTAAAAGTAAATATTATTTTTTAATGTAAAATTTCTATTTTTTTTGCTTAATATGCATCATCATAATACAAGATAACACATCACCTTCTCGGATTTGAATCCAGACACCCCACTTAATCACTTCAAAAATGATAATTTCTAACCAACTATTTAACAAAAAAAAGTTAACACAACCCTTTAAAATATTTAGTTAATTTTTAATTTAAGTGGTTAATAATCGATCTATACAGGGTTCAGCAGGTGCAGCTTCTTCCTCGCTCACAATCTCAAAAGTATCAATCAATTGTTGAACACTTTCCTGATCCAAAATGTGGAATGGCTCACCAACTCCAACCACAGCAATGGTGCATACGGAGCTCCTGAGCTTTTCACCTTGCAAGGACTCCCTAGTTGCAATGAGTGCATCCTTGATCAGATCTTCCCGGGAGGAGGCTGTGAAGTTGTTAAATTTGTGTTCAAAATAGTTTCCGCTTGGGCAGTTGTAATAGAGGTGAGCCACTGATTCATCTAATCCAGCTACTAGAAGACCAACGCCATAAGGACGCTTCCATGATCGCTGAGTGCAAACCTGCCACTCAAAATTACATCATAACTGGTGAGCAAGAGAGATTTCAGTTCTAATAAATTTTGCAGATAATCCTTATTCTTTTCCATGTAATATGCAAGATAAGATAGAAACACAAACTTTTCCTCCCATAACCCTATCCAACTTTCTATTAATAAAACACAATTTTAAACATATATCATAAAATTAATGCAGACCATTTGATTAACTAACCAAATGTTTTAGTTTATTGAATGAATTAAATAGATCAGGTTCACATATAGTAACTAACTATATATAGAAACAGCAATGAATTAAATAGATCAGGTTCACTTTATGTTGCAACTCTATCAACTGAAATATCATTAAACCCAATAAGAGTAAAGTCAAATCAGATTTCTTGTTTATTTGATTACTTCAAATCACAAGATTAACTGAACCCTATTCAGCCAGTTATTCTACAAGCTATTTGATTACTTCAAATCACAAGATTAACTGAACCCTATTCAGCCAGCTATTCTACAAGCAAGTTATATTGAATCAAAAGAACAATAATTTGTGTTCCACGTCACACCATAAGACAGCCACATCAGCGTAGATTTACACGAGATAATAACTAAAACAACAATGAGATGCATAACATGAAGTTTTGAACAAAAATATTAGCACCCTTCAGGATTTCTCTAAGCATGCATTAATTGTGTTATGAGCTGTTGAAGTTTCAATAAGAAATAAGAAATTGAACCAACAGCCTCTCACGACAAAGGCCACAGCAATTTATTGAATACCTATAGAGTCGATAGACCACTACAATGAGGTCCACCCCTACAAAGCCTCCACAGAAAATGCAAGTAAGATATCAAAGTTCACTTTCCCATTAATATGAGGTCCACCCCTAGAACATCCATAATGGATCGTAACAAATCAGTACGCAGTTCCGTTGACATTCATTAGGGTGCATAAATTAGTCCCAATTTGAATAACTACACCATAGTCTAACTCCGTCTCTATCATATGAATTATAAAATATCTTAATCAACAAACAGTTCCACTATCAACACAACATTTACACTTGAGCAAAATTTAGAAAATAGAAAGCATGAAACTATGTGAAGAAAGAAAAGATACTGCACATCAGTCTCTCTACTTCCATATTAAGTATACAAAATAGGTAATGACAAATAACAGCTCAAATGTGATGTCTTTATGTTTGAACAAACTTCTCCACACACATTTATATACTTCTGGGTATAAGTTGGAATTAGCTTCTGCATCTCAATTTTTTAGAAAATTCTCTTGTTTATCTTCTTGAAAAACACGATGGAGGCGCAAAGATTATTTCACAGGTGAAAATAATAAACGTATTTTAATTGAGAAGCTCTCATATGCTAATCCAAACTTGACCATCAATGCGAGCCGTGTCAAAAACCAAACATCAAAAAGAGTATGTTTGGATTAGCAACAGGTTTGGCAAAATCACGGTTGGCAAAAACTAAGTTTGGAGCTTCAACAAAATCGTAGTATCACCATGATTTTGTCACACTTATTGCCATTTCCAACAAGCAACAAGTCATTTTCAGAAAACAAGAGTCAGCAAACATATCAAACACACCACAATCACGAACAAAGACACTCAACTAATTAAAAACCTCAAATTCTCAAGACATTCAAAAAATAACAAAATCCAACAGGAAGAATCATATCACAAACACCATAGAAGTATCATAGCATTTTGCATACCCAGATTGGACAACTCCTGTACCTCCCCCACAAAAACCACCAAGTAGAAAGGAAACTAATGACATGTTTTACTTTTGGTGTTGCTTATTTCTATTTTCACTATAAAATAAACATTAGAAAAGACATCTTAAAAATTCAGAAAAATTTCTAAACATTGTTTTTAATATTTCCTAAAATACATTCTCACCAGTCAGCTTCCATCTTCTCCCCCACGATTTAAAATAAAAAACACATAATCAAATGTCACTCCAACCAATAAATTTTTTAAAATATTGTTTGAAAGCAACAACAAGAACAACAACAATCAAGCCATTTCCCTGCTAAGTGGGGGATCAAATTACGCCATAATGTTCTATCATTCACCATATTTCGGTCCAACTCATTAATTACCAAATCATTTCTAATATTTTCTAAATGTTAGTATGTTAATAGTTATGTTAGTTTCTCCTTTGTCAGATTCGAACCCCGGAACTTTAACTCAGTTAGAATCCTAAACTAAATAATCTCAAATATTGCTGACACTATTAACATAATGCATAACAAATCAAAACATGGATGTGTTCAAATACAATCCATTAAAATTACTTGATTTAACCTAATTGCATAGCTGAGTTAAACCCTAAAAAACCCTAGCTACAATTTCAAAACCCTAATTCTAATAAATTCGAACAAACAGAGGTAAAAACAGAAAACGGAGAGTAACCTAACCTGAGCCTTATTGGCGAGCTGAACAACGAGACGACCAACGGGAAGCGGAGATTCATAAGTGTAATTATAGTTAATGCATTCAGATCTCATGTACCGCGAAAGAACACGGCCATGACCAGCGATGGCGACCCCGATGTGATCATCAATCTTGAAGATCTTCGTCTGATGAGAATATAATTCGGAATTGGCTTTGTTAACACACACGAGAACCACGTGAGTTTTGGATCGGAGACCTATTGCTGCTGAACCTTGCTTAAATGCTTCCATGGCGTATTCCACCTGGAAGAGTCCTCCCGCCGGTGACCATGTTGTTACGTCGGTGTGGTATTGATTTCTAAGCATCTCCGAGATCTTCTTTTGACGAGAAGATAGTTCGGCTTTGTTAACACACGCGGGAACCACGTCAGTTTTGGATCGGAGACCTATTGCTGTTGAACCTTGCTTAAATGCTTCCATGGCGTATTCCACCTGGAAGAGTCCTCCCGGTGGTGGCCATGTTGTTACGTCGGTATGGTATTGATTTCTAAGCACCTCCGAGATCTTCTTTAGACGATTTCGACGGGAAGATAATTCGGAATTGGCTTTGTTAACACACGCGGGAACCACGTCAGTTTTGGATCGAAGACCTATTGCTGCTGAACCTTGCTTAACTGCTTCCATGGCGTATTCCACCTGGAAGAGTCCTCCCGGTGGTGGCCATGTTGTTACGTCGGTATGGTATTGATTTCTAAGCACCTCCGAGATCTTCTTTAGACGATTTCGACGAGAAGATAATTCGGAATTGGCTTTGTTAACACACGCGGGAACCACGTCAGTTTTGGATCGGAGACCTATTGCTGCTGAATCTTGCTTAACTGCTTCCATGGCGTCTCACGCGTATTGATTTCTATACATCTCCGATTTTGATTTTGATTTTGATTTTGTGATCGGCGAAACTACTCAAGCTCTCCTTTTGTTTACTCTTTTCTTTATGAACAAGATACACGAAGGTTACTTTTTAAGCCCATATTTTATACCTCCGGTATATATCTTCAGGAGGAAAAATGTAAAACATATTAAAAACATATAAAGACATTTGAATATAAAGCATGTAGATGAAAATGATGCAAAAAAAACTAAACGATGAGAATATAATTATACCATTAAGCAGATACAAACTCCTACTGTTCCTAATATTAATTAACCCTATAACTTTTCAAATGTGGGAATGAATTTGAGTATTATAGTCAGTACTCGAGAATGAATAAGTTTGGATCATAGGTACACTCAAAACAGGTCTTTGGATTCTTCCATTTCCATTTTTCTTCAGCACCGCAAAATTTGTTTCTTATAACTATAAAATGTATAAAAGAATTTAACTTCCCCATATAACCAAGATTTAGAAATGGTTTGATGACATTCTATTACCATTATAAATTACATTATGTAGGATACTATATAATGCATAGCCAGCAGTATATTATAGGAGAAATGTGTATAGAATAAATAGTAGCAATGCTCTTCTACGTGGCCTTTTAGATACTGTATATATCTTTAACAAAAAAATATTTCCGGAAGATAACTACAGAACCAGGTAAAATCTAATAACATACCTCCGGAACATATGTCCTGGAACCAAGCGAAATGCTTAAGGAGTATCTTTTAGATGTATAGAATAAGGGTAAAAAAGAAATTTTAAGGGGGCCTAAGAGATATTGAGGGGGCTTAAAAAGTAACCTTCGACAGTTTAGACATTGTGGGCTTATAGGCTTTGGTTAGTCCAGTGGGCTCGGATCTTTGTTTTTTTTTTGGAATTACTTTTCCCACCCTATGGCCTTCTCCCGCGCCCTGTAAAATTTCCAAAAATGCCCTTGTGCATTCCGGATTCATGTTTACTATTTCAGATTTTATAATTCGGACAATTCTTTTGTATAATCAGTCATCAGACTCTCTCACATTTCAGCAGTTTTGAGTTTTGTTTTTAAAAACAACAAAAAAACTAAGTAAAAAATGCTAAAAACCTGTCAAATAAAATCATAAAAATAGCACCAAAATTTTTCTAAAAATCAAGTAAAACTAATGCAAAATTTTTCGGATTTTTCTGAGAATACGAAAAATTAAAAATGGGTCTAAACGATGGAATTTTGGATTTTGAGAGGTGGAGTCCCGTAAGAAGTCTCTTCTAGGGAAGTCATAGTCCTTGAATTTTTTTTCTGATTTTATGGGAAAGTTTCGGAGCAATCCGATCAAGTAGCCTGAAAACCCGATTTTTGACTAAGAACGGATAACAATGACCCAAAACAGAAGGATGAGAGTTACGAAGATTAATATTGTCCCTAAAATGACTATCCATGTTACAAACATGTTTAGAATTTATGCTGATATAGTTCGGATTATATAATCCGAACTGTTTTACCTTGAAAAATGGTGTTTAGGGGGTTTCCGGATTTTGTAATCCGAAAACATCATGTAACGCGCCCTATTTTTTGAAGTTTCCGGATTACAAAATCCGGAAAAATCCGTTACTCATTTTTTCACACTTTAACAAAAGAAAACACCATTCTGGATTATAAAATCCGAAACTCAAGGGCATTTTTGGAAGAAAAAAAACAGGCCGCGTGAGGAAACCCATAGGATGGGAAAAGTAAATCCCCTTTTTTTTCTTTAATTTTCTGAATTCTGCTCTTCTCCTAACATATTTTGCTCGCGCCTAACTGAATTTCTAATTATACCCTTGCTTGACTTAACTCACGGACCTTATAACTCTGCGTGACTTAAGTCACGCACCCCTGGCCGGTGCGCAAGTTAACTGACGCAGGTTGGTCGGTGGTCTGAGCTCAAGAACACACGTTTTTTGGATGGTGATCAATGCATTTTAATGGTTTTTACACCTTTTTTTAAAAAAGTTTTTTCACGTTTTTTGACTCATTAAGTGCTATGTTACCTTAAACCACCTATAAATACCCCTCAAAACTTCCTCATTTCCTCACACCATCTCACATTCCCACTCTCCTCCTCACTCTCTCCCCCCCTCTGAATCTCCTTTTTTTCCTTCTTTATTTTGGTGTAAAAAGAGAAAGAGGTCAATTCTGGGGATAAAAAGATGATTAGTTAGCAGCTTTCTTGGAAAAAAAAGAAGCAGATTGGGTAAAACTAAATGTACAGATTCAGTTTTACCCCAAGAAGGCTGGTTTTCTTGTGGATTTCTTTTAGTTTTACCACAAGAAGGCTGGTTTTCTTTTAGTTTTACCATCGATAGGTAGGTTTTCTGGTGGTTTTTTTTCCGCAGATTTATTTTTACCTCATTGTAAATGTAATAGGAATTATATTAATAAAATGATATTTTATATCTATTATTTTTGTTTCTTTGTTTTTGTTAATTTTTGCATTTATTTTATGATTGCGTATTGAATTAATAAATTCGAATAAAGGAAATAATTAAATTAAAATAAATTCAGCGTGAATTCGAATAAAAATTGCGTATTGAATAAATTCGAATAAAGTTGCTTATTAAAAAAAATCGAAAAAAAGCTTAATTAAACTCAGCGTGAATTTGAATAAAGTTGCGTATTGAATAAATTCGAATAAAAGTTACATTACATTACATAAACAACATGTATATCAACTATATATGTTATCACACCAAATTCCTTCATATAAGACGAGTCATCACATAAAGAATGAGGTGCATTTTGTGATACTCATCTTATATGAAGGAATTCGATATCATAACTTACATAACTGATTTTGCATAATACGTGTTGTTTTGAAATGAACAACAAAACTTCCGGGTAGAAAAATTTAGTATTACATTACATTACATTCGGGTTGCACCTTCAAACTACAACAATTGTCTTACCTTTGAAATGGAAATTCAAACTTGCTAAACAACAGCTCTCGAGCATTCACCTGGAAGTTTTATTATTTCATTCAAAAGATTAAATTCTTGTTAGGCTTGGCTTAAATGATGGTATTCAAGTGTCAAAAGAATGAGGTGCATTCCTTGACACTTCAATACTTTCATCTAAACGAGCCTAACAGGAACTTAATCTTTTGAATGGAACAATAGAACTGTCGGGTGAAAGCTTGGGAACTTCTGTTTAAAAAGTTTGAATTCCCATTTCAGGGTAATACAAATGTTGTAGTTGGAAGGTGCATTCCCTACCTAATCACAATCCCTACCTAATCACGATCTTCTGGCGGAACTAGACTGTTGATAATATCTTCAGTTGATCTCAGCAACGTTACACGCATATCGATCCACTAGAACATGTTGTGCTCCCAAAACATGCTCCTCACGTTTTTGTCGTTCATTAATTCCACCCAACTAAATGATATTCTCCTATCGTCGAGCGTTGGACGTTTATACCGAACGTATTCCACCCTCCTTGTGTCTCCGGGGTTGACTCATTAGTTGAATTCATTCAGTTGATCCTTGAGACCTCTTAACGTTACACCAAGGCATCGAACCTTCAACCTCTGAGGTTCTCCGCCGTTGAATTGTGCATGAACGTCGAACATATCGACCATTGCTTCACATCACACAATAAGAAATTAAAAACAATCAATGAAAAACTCATTCAAACATTTCATCAAACACTCGAAGTGCAACTTATACATAAACCCTAAAACTCATAACTACAACATTAACATGCAAACATCTAAACAATTAAGCTATATAAGTCATTTACATGTAAGATTGTATCATTTCTTGCAAAAAAAATCAAAATTTAAACAAACCCTAAATCTAAAAAAATTCTCTAAAACTCAAAACTACAATATAAATATGCAAACATCTAAACATTTAAGCAACACAAGTCATTTTCATGTAAACATTGTATGATTTCTTGCCAAAAAAACCAAAATTTAAACAAACCATAAATCTAAAAAATTTCTAATTTAAGAGAAAAAATCTTAGATGAGAAATGAGAGAGATTTTAAAATCTAAAATCTTAGGTGATTTGAGAGAGATTTTAGATGAGAAATGAGAAATGAGAAAATGAGGTATTCTGCCTTCTTTAAAACTGCACATAGCACGAGTTAACTCACACGGCGTTAGTTAAGTAGCGCGGTATTTAACACTTGTGTTACTTAACTAACACAAGGGTATTTTCGGCAATTCAGTTGGGCGCGAGCGAATATTGTTGGGAGAAGAGCAGAATTCTAACTTTTCTCACCCAATGTTGTTTACGCGTGTCCTATAAAATTTTCAAAAATACCATTTGTCCAGATTCTAAAATCCGAACAAGATTGTTAGGTATTTTCTTATTCTAAAATCCAAAACTTCACAAACTGCATTATTTGTGTTGTATTTGATGTCAAAGTTCTCTGCTGACTGTCGTAAAATCCCTACATAAACTGCAAATCAATTACAGGGATTCGATGAATGGTCAGCAATGACCATGGCACCATAAACACTCCTAAAAAACTAAAAAACGTTTAAGAAAAAGTAAGGAAAGATGGAAAGTAAAGAATAAATGAAATTATTGAAGCATGCAATGCTATTTATTGCTTTAAGTCAGTCATGAATCATAACTACAGTCAAAGGAAACATTTTCATTGCTCCAACCGACCAAAAGTACATTAAACACACCGCAAACCATCCAAATATGAGGTGAAAACTGAAGGTGAGAAAAACACAAGAATGAGGTTGAATTGTGTTTGCTTTTTCTTCGATTTCTTAGTCCTACTAAAGTCACAGTTCAGAAGCAGATGCAGCTTCTAATGTGATGTTCAGAACTAAATGCAGCGGATAAAAACAGAGAGAGAAAGAGAAGAAAGACACAAAACAATTATACAGCTTCCTTCCACAAACCGGAAGTAGTCCTGTCCCCCTTGCACTTCCAAGGAGAGTTCACTAAAATGTAATCTCAGATTACAATTACTCAATACTACAACTAGTATGAGACTTCAAATTACTCAAGCACACAAGCAAGAGATTTCCTATACTCAAGCACACAAGCAAGAGACTTTCAATGCTCAAGCACAACTGCAAAAGACTTCTAATGCTCAAGCACATAAGCAAGAGACTTACAAACAAACAGATTTACACAGAAAATTGTTTGAGTTTGAACACTTGATATACAATCAGTGGTGTTATCAATACAAATCAATTACAAACTCTTTAGACTCTTGAGACTATAGAATTTCTAAAATATGGACTTTGCTAAGAAATTCTAAGTAACCTTGAAATGCAAACAAAACAGAGTATGAACTTTGAGATGTTTAGAGAGTCTAGCGTTTGTATGCGTGTGTATTGCTTGATTGTCTGCTATCCAACTAGGAGGTCTTCATTCCTTTATATAGAGGTGTGAAAGAGACGTTGGAGAATTGCCAGTACACGTACACAAAGAGTCATTTGAAGCTTGTTGATCACTAATGATCTTTTGCCTGATATGGTTATTGTCCTATGAAGGATCAATTTCAAATCCATTCCTTGTTTGAAGGAACATTTCTGCAGGCAGAGCTGTTATCCTTGTCTTGTTGCAAAGCACGACCAAAGTAGTGGAGAAGGTGGTTGTACAGTTCGTACAATTGTCCTTTTTCAACGCTCTTGAGAGAATAAGCATTCTGAGCTTTCAAATTTCATCTTAAGACCGTTGTTGCACTTCTTTACGTCTTTAGCAACTCTTAGGCAAGATTAAATGAGATTCCAGCTTTTGAAGCTTTAAGTTCTTCAGCTCCTGATGAACTTCAGCTTCTGGTGAGGTTGCTTCTGATGAAGTGCTTCAGATGAAGTTGCTTCTGATGACGTCATCACTTCAGGAGCGCTTTTTAACTTCAGGAGCACTCTTCTTCAGACGCTTCAAGCTTCTTTTTTGTTGATTTTTTTGCTCTCTTTTGTTCTTTTAGAACCCTTTAAAGATATAAGACTTTGTTTATGGTCTTGTACACTTGAACAAATATTAGCATATCCAATTGACAATTTTTAATACCTTTTATCATCAAAACCTTAAAGGTGACATATGTTAAACAATTTTTGTACTAACAATTTCCCCCACTCTAAGAGTAATCTTTGTTAAACGTATTTTGTTCCAACAAAAACGACACAGTCCACCTAGTTTGGGAGGTTTCAGATTATACAATCTCAAACACTTTAAATATTTTTGGATTATACAATATCAATAGCACCAGACTATGTAGGTGTTCAAAGAGGTGCTTTTGTACATGATCAAGTTGGCCTGCCAATTGACATATTTCGACGGCAGGTCAACTGGACCAAGTTTAAAAAAACCTCTTTGAAAGCTGATATGCAATATAACGATGAAATACAAAGTGTTTTAAGATGATTGTTTTGAATTAGATCATGTTGCCTTGTCAATTGACACATGTATATTGTCAAAGCAGCAAGATCTAGCTCATAATGTATAAAAAGGGAGGATTTTTAAAATTAAAAAATAAGAAGAAAAATTTATTAAGGTTTGAGATCAAATATTTTAGAAGAAAAACACTTTGGAGATTCTTTTATTTTTTATGATCTGGATCCGGTCTTTTATTTGTTGGATTGGGATTTTGGAGTGTGCTCCTCTTAAGGTCTCAGGTTCGATTCCCTCTAGTGTCAATTGCGGTGGGCAAGTCCATACAGAGCTTTGCTCTGCTTAGAACGGGATCCCCGCAAGTGGACGGTGAGAATGGTCCCCTCGAATTAGTCAGTCATTGAATCAGATACCGAGTTTTAAAATAAAATAAAATTTCTTACTATATTTTCTTCCCGCGCAACTTATTTTAACCATAAAATCGTAAATATTAAACGTATTTTTTAGGGTTTTCTAGGGTGTTTATCATGGCAGAACTAAGTAGTATACATTATAGGATAAGGTTAATAGTGTTTTACCCCCTGTAATATATGCCACTTTTTATTTTGCCACCTGTAAAAAAAAAATTTGGATTCGGTCCTTGTAAATAAAGATTCTTCAGAAAACACCCCTGACCCCTATGACTCACCAGAATCTCTTACGTGGCGCTGATGTGGATATTTATTTTCAATTTTCATTGGCCACATGTATAATTCATTTTACATATCATATTTAATTAAGAAAAAAGAAAAAAACACAAAAAATAATTTTAATAATCTGAAAATTAATTTTTGAAAATTTTAAAAAATAAAAAATTAAGATTTTTTTTCTCAAAAATGAAAAATCTGGAACTTAATTTTCAAAATAAACAAATAAAAATATATTTCGTAAATTAGAAAAACAAATTTAAAATTAAAAATTTCAGGTTTTCTTAAAAATAAAAGTTTTGGAATAAAAAGTCTAAAAAGATTTTTTCAAAATAAAACTTTTTATTTTTTCTAGAATAAAAACAAAAAATTAGATAATATTTTCCAAAAAATAACTTTTTTCCATAATTTATATTCTTTTAGAAAAAATAAAAACTTTATTTCGAAACAGTTTATTTCTATTTTTTTATAAAAATAGAAACTTATTTTAAAAAAATCTGAACTTATTTTAAATTTAAATTTCCTTTTCTTATTTACGAAATATATTTTTTATTTATTTATTTTGAAAATTAAGTGCCAGATTTTTCATTTTTGTGAAAAAAAATCTTAATTTTTTATTTTGAAAATTAATTTTTTCGATTTTTTAAAATTTCCGAAAATTAATTTTCATATTTTTAAAATTATTTTTTGTGTTTTTTTTAATCAAATATGATGTAAATGAAATATACATGTAGCCAATGAAAAAAAAATGAAAATAAATATACACATCAGCGCCACGTAAAAGATACTGCTGAGTTATAGGGGTCATGTGTATTTTCTGGAGAATCTTTATTTTACAAGGACCGAATCCAATTTTTTTTTTTTTACAGAGGGTAATACCAAAAGTGTCATATATTACAAGGGTGTAAAGCACTATTAACCCTATAAGATTTTAAATTGGGGAATTAGTCACTTTTGTCCCTGAATGAAAAAAGAGTAGTCACTTTAGTCTCTGAATGCAGAGAAATTGCAAAACAGTTTTTGAATGTAGACTCTGTTAGTCAATTTCAGGGACTAAAGAGACTAACAAAGTCTACATTCAGAGACTAAATTGACTAATGATGACACTAGGTCATATAGCACTTTTGTTATAGTTTTTATATAATTTTGGTTGAGTTCAGGTGATTGTGTATGAGTTAGAAGCTGCAAAAAAGCTGATTTTTTATGCTGAAACTAGTAGGAAATCGTACTCCGATTTGTAGCATCGGAGTCCGATTTATGAAGCTATTTTGTGACATTTGGTCAAATCGTGCTCCGATTTATGAGCATCGTGCTACGATTTGGCAGACGCTCCAGCCGGGATCTAAGTTTAATGAAGCAATCGTACCCCGATATACAGCATCGGAGTACGATTTTAGCGTATCTGAGAATTTTTCTATAAAAGCGAAGTTGTTTTCTGAAGGAAGGGTTCGAAATTTTGGAGAAAGAAACCGACTTTTGGAGCAGGAGATCTGGAGAGAAGGTGGGAGACCATCAAAACTCATATCCGGTTACCAATTTCATGTAATGAATCCTTCTTTTACATTAGTTATTTGTGCTTTAGCCATGAGTAGCTAGATCCTTTGTGATTAGATCAAGAGATGATTTTGTTCTAGCTCATGTTTATGTAACCTGTAACTCTTAATCTTTATGAATGCCATTCTAATTTATTCAGTATAAATTGTTCTTAATGCTTTTATGATTCTGACCCAATATAACTGATTTTAGAGTATATATGGTTGTTGGAGTAAGCCCTAATAGCCAATCTATATTGATTGGGTTTGACTTTGTATCATGATATTGATATAAATATATATTGTGAATATATAAATAATAAGACATTTCTTTATTGATTTTGTTTTGTTTCAAAATAATAAAG
>Ga0315914_1004161_pt1 | contig 21682 bp, 14 predicted proteins | sample MpolenodulesMG_FD_203920 | JGI IMG/M metagenome (GOLD analysis project Ga0315914, IMG submission 203920) | Medicago polymorpha root nodule microbial communities from Los Angeles, California, United States - elongated nodules | ecosystem: Host-associated > Plants > Roots > Nodule | place: USA...
TATTTATATAGCTATATTTTGTCGACATGAAATAAATTTTGTTTTGCACATATATTAATATTAATATAATATCTAGATTTTCTAAAAATATATACGATGTTATACTAATATTATTGTGTAAATATTATATTTAATAATAATGTTCCCTTTTTTTTCAAAAAAAAACTACCGTTCCCTTTTTAAAAGAAAATAAACATTGTGTTCTATTCCCTTCTAAAATTAAAATGTAATATACTTACATATATAATATATTTTATTTGATAACTAAGATATGAAATTGTTGCAGTGGTTAAGTTTCTAGCTATTCATTTTGATGTATGTGGTTCGATTCTTATTGTCCTCACTTTTTCATATTGTGGATTTTCTACAAAGTCAAAAGATGTTGATGTTGAAGCATTAATCCGCATTAATTGTTGAAGCATTAAACCGTATTAATTGGTACATTAATGGAGCAATAATCGGTATTAATCCTTCCCTAATGACTAATTATGAGAATAAAAAATATTAAACCGGGTTGGCTCAAAAAACCGGCCGAGTCACTGGTTTTAGCCGATTTTTGACGAATCAAAACGGTTTTCACCGGTTTAAATGCATAACCGATCTGACATGTGGCTCGAACCGGCATACCCACCGGTTCCTGGTCGGACCGGTTCGACCAGCCGGTCCGATCCGGTTTTTAAAACTATGCTAACATGGATGATAATTTTCTCATAAAACTTAGATTGGTTGAAATATTTAAAAAAAAAAAAAAAAAAGTCTTTGGGATTTGGAGTCAGATGACTCGCAATTGCATTTCTTGACTTTTCTAGAATATGGTGGATACAATACAATTTGGTAGTGTATCCAACAATTCTGTAAATATTATACTTGTGCATGTTATAGTCGGTTTTCTATGTAAATTTTTATTAACCAACACTTTTTAAAGTGAAATAACAACAACAAAAAAAAACTTTTTTCCATGTTATCAGACATTGAAAATTGTTTTTGGTGAAAAAAAAACTTCATACTAATTTTACATTGATATGGAGTTTATAAGAAAATAAATATGAAATTTCAGAGGAAAAATAAGATGTAAATGTTTAAGATATTTAATAAATTAATTATACTATTTGGTACAAACTAAAAATAATGTTAACAGCCCCAATGCATATAATCACAGTCACAACTCACTAGCTGCTTGTCTTCTTCTTACTTGTTATTTCCTCACTGTTAAGAAAATCAAGCAACATAGTACTCTTGCACTTGGGACATTTGGGATCAACTTCTGGTACCATAACATACATGAGGCATCGAGTGCAACCAACAAGAAGCATGGCTTTTGTCTCCTCAGCAGCATCACCCGACACACATGATCCCTCGGACGAATGAACACATTCTGTCGATAAAGATTCCGACGATAACGACGAGGTTGCCGCCCTTGGTGGCGACAATTTCAGTCCCACTGCCACTTCCAACGTTGAACTCCTAGATCTTTTACTCATGTTGGTAAATTTTAAATTTCTAACATATGTGTTCAAAATAATACTACATGTACATATATAGGATAAATAATTGACGGTAAGATATTTAATTTAATTAAATTGAATTAAATGGGTTGTTCACTTACAGTTAGAACTAACTAACACGTTATTAAAATTATTCATAAGTTAAAGTATGCAGTGAGAGGTGCTTAGATGTGTTTAATTAGTTAGGTTAGGAGATTAGATGGAGTGGTTGCAATGGGAGGACATAAGATTACTAGGTTAGCTGAGAGGATATCAAAGTGTCGCAGTAATAATAGCAATGTAGGTATTTGAGGTGTTGAATATTTGAGCAAATTGGGTGGTTATTTATATATAAAGAACTTGAATTCAAGGGGTGAGAATGAATAGAGAAAATCAATGTAGAGGGAGGTCATTGATTAAATTTAGTTGTGTAGAAAAGTGGGGGAGCATGGAAATGGAATCATAGAAAATAAATAAGACAGAGTTAAAACAATATGCCTACATGTTTATTCGTTTAGTTTACACCTCTAAAATGGTTTAGTATGTCCTTGTTTGTGCCGAGTTAGGCCCAGCAGGTAGAGTTGAGGTATTAAGAGCATCCACAATGGAGACATTCATTTTTGAATTTTTAAATGGGTCTCATATGTACACATCACTTATTTATAATTTTTTAATAGTAGTACCTAATAAGTACTCAATCATTCCAACCCAGATCTCACACAAAGTTCTTAAATGAGACCCACTAATCAACTATCAATAACTTTATATCATTATATTTCATTTTTTAATATTAAAAGAGTGTGGGTCTCGCTTAAAAATGGGGGAACCCGTGTCTTATAAGACCCTGAAAAAGATTCTTCCCATTGGGGGTACTTAATAGGTACCGGGTCTTAAATAGTTAAGACTGTCCCAATGGAGATTAACCAGTTAACATCCAATATCTAATAGGTATCTTAATTGAAGATTTTTTTTTTGTCCTCTAAGATCTAGAATCTCACTTAAGACTTTCATTATTAAGTGGACCCCACACCACTTTTTATTAAAATAATAATTGTATTGTTGGAATGTAAGTGATTAAGAGTTATTGGTGGGGACTGATTTAGATATTTTGCCAAAGGATCTTCATTCGAGTGACTCTATTATGTACTATTATTAAAAAATTATAAAAGAGTAATGTGTAAACGTGACACTCATTTAAGAACTCCAAATTGAAGGTCTCTATTGTGGATGGATACTCTTAGGCTCCTCTATTTGATCTCAAGCACCTTAATCTGAAGAAAATATCTCCAACGTCATTGTTGAAACGATACTTAATGCATTTGTATATAACATATGCATAGGGATATTCAAAGAGGAGACAATGCTTATGATAATAATTGGACAAGATCACTCAATATTCATACAAGACAACAACAAGAACATACATTAAACATAATTTCAACAACGTAATACACAAGATAATAGATCACAAATTTGTCAACCTACCTTCTACATCTGGTTCTTCCATGGAAGCCCTGCTTTTTTCGTAGTTCCTAAGTCAAATCAAACTTTCCTGAATTTCTTTGAAAGATCTTACCAAGGAAGCGTCCAACTCGATCGATCCTTTAGTATTGTACTAACCAAATATTGAGAACATGGTTCTCACGTTGTCATTGTTACTAAGCTTCACATGGGTAAACGTGACACTTCCATCTGGGTTGGTCCATGGATGACGATAGTCAACATTGTCTACCCTCCTTGTGTCTTTGTGGTTAAGTCAACAATTATTTGGTTTAGTTGATCCTTCAACCCATATAGTGTGACATCAACCCGGACCCTAAACAAATTGGGTTTTTCCTCATTGTAGTAAACCATGGCTAACATGGTGTTCAGATCTACTGGATAAGTGATCATAGTTCTTTGTTGTGTTTTACAACAAATGAACCAAACACACGAATTTATAGATGTTTATGTACATCGTGGACCACCGAAAATGTCGGGGCAACCTGAACCAAACAAAAAATGAATGCAACGGCAGTTAACAATTGCTCCTGGCTACCGCAGTAAACTGGCGCTCCAGGAAGGACAGTTAACTATTTGTTACAAAGGCAAAATTGCAAAGTATGATAGAAAATTAGTTTTTTATGAGTTTTTGTTTTGCCACTTCATCATACATTCAACCATTCATTCATACATTTCATTCATTCAATCATTTATTCATTAATTCATTCATAAAATCAAACACAAATTATTGGAAACAGATTTAATCATTTGAAAATTGTTAAGGTAACAATAACATTAAACCAAATGCGTCCGAATAAAAATTGTACTACATGGACTACACTAAAAGCAGGCAAACCTGACATTAAACCAACATATTTTTTTGATGGGTATGGTTTCTCGATGCTCAATTTATGGGATGAATATGAGATCTTCCATATCCATATGATCAAGGATCAATTTGTAGGGGTGCAATTTTGAGTGGCCCCTCCCAGGAATGAAGCGCGTAGAACTTTGATGTTGATGTTAGATCCATAGCGAGGTTAGTTAGTAAATGGAAATATGTCTATGCGGTGACAAATCATCTTACATTATTTTTAGCATGTGTTCAGTCATTTTGCTAGTTAATTGAGGTAATAAAGAGGAGTTCTTGAGAAGTTCCTCATGGTTTAAGATATAATTTGCAATGTTTTTAAATCGAGTCATATAATTTTGTTTCTTCCCTAAACCAGACAATTTCATAGGTGTTTTGAGTCTTTTAGTGAAAAGACATGTAATTCGGAAAAGAAAGATACATCATGGAAGTTTTTTAACACAGTGAAGTTCAAGAAGTCTATGAAGACATTACAAGTTGGTGAAATGTTGTCTTAAGTCCAAAGACTAAAGCGGAGAAGGAAAACACTTGAAAACACATATAAAAAGGAAATACCAGCACTGAAGGTTGAGGTCACGCACCTCATGTGTGCCTCACACACCCCAGGCGCGTGGAACAAAGAGAAAAACCCTTTATGTCTGCTGCCACGCACCTCGCTCCCCCCTCCACGTGCGGCGCGCGTACTGTTTTGGAGAAATACAGTTTTTTGCCGTATTTTCTATCGGGGAAAAGGCTGAGATTTTCAACCCAATCTCAGCTGGAGATATGCCTATAAATACAAGATCTCATATTCACAAATTTTCATTCAGAATTGGTGGTTCAAGAGAAAGGTAGGCGCTAGGAGCATCAAGATGAGTCTATCTCCCCAATCTTTATTCTAAGAGTATGTTTTATTTCTTTTGTGATATGTCTTTTGTTACCATGAGTAACTAAACACGTAATGATTAGGGTTCAAAAATTAACCTGTATTTATTTGTTGGATTCTATTAATACATGTCTTTTATTTAGTTATGATTTGAGATCTATTTAATTTTTGTGTGCATCGCCCATGAATGCTTTCTTTACCCAAAGGAGTGTATCATACCTAGCCAGTGTGAGTGATCTTAGATTAGGTGCAGATTGACACCTGGCTTACATCACAATCGTTGCATATGAACTTTATCTTTTTTCCTCTAGTAAGATAGAGCTAGGCCTATCTGTTTAATCTATTAGGGTCAATCAAGGGTATGTGGTGAAATTATAAGATTCATAGCTAAAAGTGGTTCCTTTAGATGACAATTTAAGAATATATATACTATGCTTATGTTTCAATTACATGTGTAAGTTCCTGCCTTAATAACTATCTGCCCGTGTACAAGACCCTGAAGGAGTGACGACCCTTTATCCTGTATTACATGTATGACCTTTAGGGTGATTGAGGAGCAACATTACATCTAGAGGGACACTCGATCCCACCGAACTAACCACTTAAATAAGAATCCTCGTTTTATAACTGGTAATTATTTGCATTAATTCCAACAAAAAGATAGAGGGGATTCAAAGAATCCTAATCACAGTTAATACTTTGAATCAAACCTTTATTTTTCTACAATCAATCCAACTACTTTGTGCAATCAAATCAAACTTGCAAATTTCTCCCATTTTACTGCTTTATTTTTCGCTTTTAATAGGTTTAGATAGTTGTCTCGTCGAAACGACAATACCTGTGGAGACGAATTTACTTGTAAACGGTTTGGTGCACTTGTCAAGTGTAGTCATCAAGTTTTTGACGCCAATGTCGGGGATTGTTGATATTTTCAACAAGACAATTCGCTTTACTTATTATTTTATATGTTTTAATTTTAGGTTAGATTTGTTAGGTTAGATTTTATTTTTGTTTCTCATATTTCAAAAACAAATAAAAAGATTAACGTCAGTTTTATAGTTTATTTATCAAAACACCAAAAATATTCACTTATATTTCTGATGCTCTTGTGCAGTATTACTTGAGGTTTCTTGTTTGAGTTTTGTTTATGCAAGATGCAGATCCATAAACCTTACTTTTTGACTCAAATAGAAAGAACTCTCAGGGCAATTCGAAAATCCGTCCCGCTAGCCAACAAATAAGATATCATAGTAGCAGTTATCCCACTACTGGATGATAGTGATTTTTCATCTAACGAATACAAGATGGAAGGTCTTCAACGGATCACCTTATGAGACTATAGAATGATTGAAAACATGGAACAAGAGTAGATTGGGTTCCAATTCCAACCAGCAAATTCAGTCGCATTTAACATAAAAAGTCATGTGCTTAAAGCTTTGAAGAACAACCAGCTCTCAGGGAAGAACTCAGAAGACTGCACGCACATTTGACACACTTCTTTGAAGTTTGCGGAACTATTGATCCACCAGGTATCTCTAAATCTGATAAAAGAATTTGATTGTTCGTCTACTCATTAACTGGCCACTCAAAAGACCGACTCAATGTACTTTCAAGTGGCATTAAAGCTACTTAGGACCAATTGAAGAGGCATATCTTTAACCGTTTATTTCCAATTAGAAAGTACCAGAAGAGGAAACAAGAAAAATCCAGTTTCAAACAACAAGACGGAGAATCACTCTATGACTCTTGGGAGAGGTTTGTACTACTTCTCAAAATATGTCTAAGGCACCAATACACCGAGATGCATAAAATGCAGACTTTCACTACAAGGCTCAAACCGCAAACTCGTGTATTCCTTGATGCACCAGCCGGATGAACCTTGAAGATTAAGACCATTAGGGAAGTTAGAGATTTATTTATTGATATGTATCTAAGTAAGTGAATACCGTCCACACACCAATGACGAAGCTTCCCTAAAGAAGAAAGGTATGATCTATCTAAACATTCATGATACTTTACTTATAAGTAACAAACTTTTTAGTATTCAAATAGAAACCATCTCAAACAAATTAGAAGCAAAGACTCTAGCTCAAATCTTATCATAGGGTTCAGGGTGTGATTTATGCGAACAAACTCATTCAAGTGGTGCATGCATTCCAACCAGTTTAGAGTTATCAAACGAGCAGGTGAAATACTTGGATGCATATACAAGACAGCAGAGGAACCCATGCCAGAATAATCCATGTTGACCATACCACCCAAATAACCAATGGAGAGACACCTATGAAGCATCACCAACACATGTTGGCCATACTTTCATGATCGACACAGGTCCTTTTGATATAGAAATTGAAAAATATTTTGAATATTATGAATAGTTAATTTTTTTTAAACATTTAGCAATTGTAATTTATAAAAACTTAAGTATTTTGAATATTTATGGTCATAAGGTTATGTGTTTTGTAAAAGTTTAACATATTTCTTCAACAAATATATTATACTCCTATTTTCTTGCTCCCACTACATAAATTTTGAATCTGCCACTATCTCAATGTCATAATGTGTTCGTCCTACCTAGTAGTACTTACAAAAAGTTAATGCAATTCCCTTTTAGGAAACCTAGTCTTCAAAACAAGACATGGATGGATACACTGGTAACTGAAATTAAACAAAAAATGTTGTTTGATAATGACATGCTTCAATCCATATAAATGCATAAGATGTTAACCACCAACCATATACTCTAATGGAAAACAACTATTAACTTTTTTGTCTACTTTTCTTTGTACAAACTTGTTCTTTAATACTCTTTAACTGCTATATTCTATAAATAAAATCTTCATACTTAGGAAAAAAAATTGATAGATTATCAACTTCAGATCTTCACATTAGACAATGCATGTCAAAGGTTGCTTTAGATATTAATGTGACAGAATGACCCTCACAACAACAAAAAATATTGGAAGTTATAACTGAACACTCAAACTCCTTGCAATTTCCATTTCATTGATGTGGGATTTTTGTATTGAAATGGAGATAATAATAGTATTTTCTAATATACAGCGGAAAACGATTTTTTTATCATTTCCTTCCAAAGAACTTAAGAGAATGTTTTACAACTAGAGCGTAAAGATTACCGTTGTTTAACACACTTGCTGTATTTGCTTAATAATCCTCTAATACTTGGATGTGTCTCAGTCTCTACTATACGCTTACAGTGCCATTTGTCGTACTATTGCTGCTTCTGCATTGCTGCAATTGTTCTTGGAGATGCCTCACGACCTCATTCAATCTTCGAATATTTTTCTCTTGCACTAAAATAATCTGCAGCAAGTAACATCAATTGAACAAAAATTCAGAAAATTTGCTGCAAAATAGCATAGTCGTTCTGGACTTGAGAGCATACAGACCATGATGAATAGAAACTTTGTAATATATATGCAAATGTAAAAAATTTCTACAAAACATAATTTAAGGAACTACTGATATCCATACAACGTAGATAAGATACGATACCACAGACTTGCGCTCTCATTGTCAGCAACACATGACTGTCTTTTTTGCAGACTTTAAATATGGTTCCCAAACTTCATTGGTGATTAAAATGTTTCTTTATGTAAAGATACCTCTTCACAGGAATATGCTGTGTTCAAGGAAACATATATCTCAATTTTTCAAGTTATTTAATGATTTCTGCAGAACAATCTTATAGAAAGATACGTATATAAGGACAGAGGGAGTAGGGTATGCAGCTAACAGAGTTTCCAATTCCATTGAAGAATGCCCAGATAATTAATAAACAGTGACAATCAGAGCTTGTATGAAGAGGACTGTCTTGTTAAGTTATTCAAAAAATTGTTACTGGTGCTCATTACCTAGACAAGAAGATCTTTACAGGAAGAATAACTACAAAAGCCTAGTACGCACCATACCAGAGACACTAGAAAGGACTACATCGATAGAACTAACTCGCGAAGCATTGTAACTTTTTCTAATATGATGTGTTTCTTGGCATAGCAAAAATGGGCTGTATATGTGATCGCTCTAAGTGAATCCAGATCAACAAAGGCTTCAATGACGCAACTTCCCAATTAAAAGCTGTGAGTAAGCAAAGTATTAACTCCAAATCCTTTTTTTCTTACAATTAAATCCAAATGCTTAATAACTGATAAAACATAAGCAGATATAGGGGCTTTCAATTATAAGTAAATCTCTTCCCATTTTATAAGGTCTCCAATTATACCTAAACTAGACAATATATGTGCTTCACCGATACTCTTATTCTAGAGTAATTTAGATACGAAATAACTTATCATAGATTCACAGAACTCCAACATTTGTGGACTCGTAGATTTAATCATTTGAGGACTCAGGTTTTGAGTGTTTTACTTTAAAGATACCGACAAGGAAAATTTCTATCGGAATTACCCAAATTCACTGAGCTCATTAATTTGAAGCCACGTTCAGAAGTGAATAGCAATCACCTCTCTTAATCCCCATGGAGAGTTTGGTAGCTCTACTGGTTTGAGCCAAGGGAAAATGAGTTGGAGGTTTTGGGTTCAAACCCGGACGAAGCAGTAAATATTAATCTAACAAACTAACATTTGCAAATTAAAAAAAAAATGAGGAGAAGAAAACGCACACTTTTCAATGATTGTCGACTTTGGATAAAAAACTTGATTAAGTGCTCATAGCACATACACTTATCATATAAGTGCTTATGCATAAGTTGTTATTATAACAAAAGATAAAACAAAGTCGAACAGTTTACCTAAGAACTTCCAAACAGTCTCACAAATGCTGATGAAAGTAGATATACTCAAATAAGCAAATCCAAACAGGTCCTAAATGCAAACAAGTAAAACTACCAAGAATAAGAGCATAAACTCATGTCACATTTGTTGTCATCTCTAAAATATTTCTTCACTTAATAATTAAAAATAAATAAATAAAAATGCAACTTCATGGATGATGCAGGTTGAAAAGATGGGAAAGAATTATAAACCTTTTCCTTTACTCTTTCCACCCCCTTTGAAAACCTTTGCTGCTTTTGAGAAATAGTGGAAGTTGAATGAACATCAACCACAAGCTGTTGTTTCCACTCAAACTGAGAAGTGATAACAAGCATGAGCAGTAAAAAAACAAGCAACAAGGGTCGAGGCATCATTTCCAATTACAACAAGCACAAACTGCACAACACCTACATAATGTTCAAATAACAGTGCTTTAGTATCAATGTTTCAAAAAAAACACTGAACTATTTAGTTAGTAGGAAAGAAGAGAAAGGGTTGAGATTAAATTAATGTGGTAATTAAGGGTTTGATATTTTTGACCTAAAAGAGAAAAGCTTACAGATCGGTGAGAATGATAAAAGCATAAAGTCATCATAGGTTTTTTGCAGTTGCGGCTTTGGCAGTAAATTTGAAATTTTTTATAAGCTCAAAATGTGAATTAATTTTTTAAAATAATATTTTTTTCAAAAAACAAAAACTTTGATAAAGTTATAAACATACTAGCGGCTAGGGGACAAGGTACAAGACACTCTCAAGTCTCAACCATAAATATTAGTATTAAAATGCTAGTGGCCAAGGCACAAATGTTATTATTAAAATATATTTGAGATGACTTTCTAACAAGAATTTTGTTTTATATAGTATAGTTAAGTTATACTTGGAAGAGTGACATTTCTTTTTTCTTTTTGTTGCACTTTTAGATCAATTTTAGATTGTTTCAAAAGTTGAGTTTATGGTGTACAAGAAACATATTTTTTGTACGATACACAAGGGTCGTTTTTATCCATGGATCAATAAATTTTATTATTGAATTAAATGAAATACGATGAAATTTAATGATTCAATGGTGAAAAATAAACATGTGAATGATGCAAGACTAACTTGCTTATATACATTAGACAAATCATATTTCAAAATGCGATTAAAATGATTAGTTAGGCTAAGTGTGGTTTTTTTTTTTTTGAAGAAAAGTTAGGCTAATTGGAAAAAATTATATATTTCATGGAGTAAGTGATGAAAAAGAAAATGGAAAAAATATTTTTTTTAAAATTTTAAAAATATAATGATTACATATAATTAGTAGCCAGTGTATCATCCAAATCAATATTGAAGAAATATTATATTTATTTATGGAGTTAGGGAGTCCCATGTTATAAGCTGTTTATGGTTTTAAGGTAATGCCGTAATTATTGTATGTTTATGATTATATGTAAATCTGTTACACTATCCGCAAATGTGTATGATCTTGTGTGAATGTGATGTGACCATGTATGATTAAAAATTGTGGTCTTTGAATATAAGTTTGTACGTGTTTCAGGTGTGTGATCAATGGGAATTAGTATATGTGAGTGTACACATAGGGTAATTTTCCTCGTTCATATTTCAACGTAAGTGCAAGCCTTGTGTCTCGAATATGCAAGCAAAGTCTAGGGGTCTGGGTTTCACTCATGTGACGCATCGCATGTGCGATGGTTCTGGTTCGCATATGCATATGCATATGCAAGCACACATCTTTGGTGTGATGCTGCACTTTAGATGTGAGTCGCATATGCGACGGGTGTCATCGCATATGCGGTTGTGCATATAATTGTACACTATTTGATCATAAAAGAGATTTTTTAAAGTAGTTGATATTGACTCAAAATTGTTGAGGTTATAAAGGATTGAAATCGTTACACGCTTTTGGGTTAGAATTTCGAGGAGTTACTAGAGGCAAAATTGTAACGTGATTGGCAACATCATGGCGCTATTTTTGGATCAGGTTGTAGTGTTGTACTATGCACGAGCTTCATTTAGGCGCGATTTAGGAAAATCATGACACAATTTTTTCTGGGTCTGAGTACTATGAAGGTGAGAAAAACACAAAAAGGGGGGGTTGAATTGTGTTTGCTTATTCTTTGTTTTCTCCTAAACTGAAGTCACTGTTCATAATCTGATAGAGTTCAGCTTCTGAGGTGATATTCAGAATCTAAATGCAGCGGATAAAAATAGAGAGAAAGAGAGAAGAAAGACACAAAGCAATTATACAGATTCCTTCCACAAACCGGAAATAGTCTTGTCCCCTTTGCACTTCTAAGGAGAGTTCACTAAAAATGTAATATCTGATTACAACTGCTCACTGCTAAAACTAGCAAGAGATTTCAAACTACTCAAACACAACTGCAAGAGATTTACTATGCTCAAGAACAAAATCAAAGACTTCCTATGCTCAAGCACAACTACAAGAGACTTCTATTCAAACAGAATTACAAAGAAAAATGTTTGAGGTTGAACACTTGATATACAATCTGTGGTGTTCACAATACAAATCACATACAGACTCTTAAGACTCTAGAATTTCTAAGATATGAAAGTTGTTAAGAAATTCTAAGTGAACTTTGATGTGAAACAATTTCAGCAGAGTTTTGGCACTCGTAAAAATTGTTGTGTGAGTCTCTGGTCACCAAACAGCAGGTCTTCACTCCTTTATATAGAGGTGTGAAAGATACGTTGGAAACATGACAACACATCAAAATTGAGTCGTTGTAGAAGCTTGATCAAATCACCAATGATCTGTTGCCTGATTTGGTTATTGTCCTATGAAGGAACAATTTCAAATTCATTCCATGTATATAGGAATAACTAGCGTAGTCACATCTGTTGTTCTTGTACTATTGCAGACACAAAACAGAGTAGTGGAGATAGTGGTTGTACATTGTACTATTGTCCTTTTCCCAACGTTCTCCAAAGAATAAGCATCCAATGCTTTCCAAATTCATCTGAATTAGCCGTTGCATCAGGCTTCTATACTTTTGCAATGATAAGCGTGATTAAAACATTTGAACAACCTTTGAAGCTTCCATTCTTCTAGCTTTTGATGATCTTCAGCTTCTGATGATCTTCAGAACCTTTGATGACGTCAGCTTCTGGTGAACGGCTTCTGAGGAGAGTGCTTCTGATGACGTCAACTTCTTCAGAACCTCTTATCTTCAGAACCTCTTATCTTCAGAACCTCTTTTCATCAGACGCTTCAAACTTCCTTCTTTGTAGAATCCATTGCTCTCATTTGTTCTTCCAGAACCTATACTTGAATTAAAGACACTAAATTTTTGTCTATGGTCCTGCGCACTTGAACAAATATTAGCATATCCAATTGACATATTTTAATACCTTGTTATCATCAAAACTCAAAGGGTAATGTTAAACACACTTTGTTCCAGCATACTACTCAAGACTTCGTTCTTCAATTTTTCAGACAAGCTTCAAGAGAGAGAATCTTGGTAAACCAAATGACAGAACTTTAGGGTTAAGGGTCTTTGATAAGAAGTTCTTGGGTTGGGAAACTTCTTACATACACCTTGGGTAATGAGATCTTATTAGAGGAAGGATAAAAGAACTTCCTTTATTGTTTTCTCTTAGGATTCATTGTGGGTTTGAGTGGTTTGAAAAATGGATATAAATCACGGTTTGTTCTTTGTGAGCTTGTATGCTAATTTCATGTAACCTCTTTGTATCACTCTTATCATAGTTGATGGAAGAGCTATCTCCTCCATACGTATGTCATTCTTTAACCGATCTGGATTAACAAATCCTTTGTGTGTTGTTTCTCTCTCTTCTCTTTATCTTTTGATTGTGGTTAGTGTTGTATAATTGTTTACTAGATTGGATATAGGTATATTGTTGTTGTTACTTGAGACTACTTTGATATTGGTTACTACTTTCCTTTTTCCTCCATACATCTAAGTTTATTGGTGTGAGATTTGATTATGAACTCACAACAATTCACTCCCACTGTGGGGCAAAGCGGTGAATTGGTTAAGTGAGCATGGGTTCAAAGTGTGACATCGAGAAATTTACCGAAGATAATGATTTTAGGTTATGAAATGTAAATATGCAAGCGATTTTAATACAACAAAAGTGTGTGCACAAGCTTTGAAGGGTAAAGGTTTGTTGTTGGTCACAATGCCACAAGTAGATTATACTAGTTTGTGGACAAGATCATGAGTGCCATTATCTTGTACCTTTGGGATATAGTTTTAAGGGATGTCACGAAGGAAGTTACTGCGACATCAATGTGGTCAAAGTTAAAGTCGTTGTATATGACCAAGTTGTTGGCCCATAGACAATTTTTTAAACAACAACTTAATTCCTTTAAGATGTTGGAGTCCAAAACAATCAAAAAGCAACTCACAAAGTTTAATAAAATCCTTAATCATTTGGAAAACATTGAGGATGAAAACAAGGCTCTAGTCTAGTTGTGTGCTTTACCTAGATCTTTTGAGTTCATTGAGGATACCATGCTATATGGCAAGGAAGACATTATTAACTTCGAGGAAGTACAAGCAGCATTGAGAACTAAGGTGTTAACCAAGTTCAAGGATTTAAGATCTGATGATGATGAAGGCTTGAGTGTATCATCTAACACACTCAAACCCCAAATACAATAAATAAAAATTTTAAAAGACAAATTATGTGATGCTTGTCAAAAGAGGAAGCAAAATAGAGTCTCTTTGGCCGATTGCATGTATCGTGTACCATAAATGAAAATCACCTTCATGATCATTCTTAAAGTCAAATGAGTTTAGTCAAATGAGTTTATAACAAACTTGCATGACCTTAGCATCCACAATGGAGACCCTCAACTTTGAGGTCATAAATGGGTCCCACATGGACATATCACTTTTTAATAATTTTTTAATAATATTACATAATAGATACTCAACCACTCCAATAGAGACCCTCTAACAAAAGGTCTAATTGGGTCCCACCAATATTATTTGTTTAAAACATTATATTTATTTTATAATATTAAATTGATTAAAAAGCCATGAAAATTATTATTTTAATAAAAAGTGATGTGGGCCACTTAAGAATTGGGGTCTTAACTTAGACCTTGGATCTTTTAAGACCTCCAAATTTTTTTCACAATGGGGGTACCTATTAGGTACCAGGTCTTAAATGGTGAAAACTCCACCATTATAGATGCTCTAATTTCGCAATAGATGTATAATAGTTTTTGACGAAGCACCGCATTTATAACAATATAAGCATCTAAAGATATATTTTTAATTAGCATCCAAAGGCACTCATCAGCACTCTACATTTAATTATCATTTGAACTACATCTTATACACTTCTCTTTCGCTTTCTACTAAGTACTAAGCTCTTACGCATACACTTACAAAAGAAAAATGTAAACTACAAATAAAGGATATATCGAGAAAAGACACAAAAAATAATCAAAGAAAAAGAAAACAAGAGATACCGTAAGAAAACGTTATCAGTCCAACCAATAACATCTCCAAATCTTACTCCATCTTTTCATTTTCAAGAAAGTCCTACCACTCGTTCATTCCATTTGGCAGTCTCCCCAAACGAAAGTTTGACAATTCAAAGTTGCGAGTTGCCACTAATTTAGTGACCATTCGATACGTTTTCATTTAATTTTCGGTGTCCGGTCTTATTCCGGTCTTTTTTTTTAAGTTTTTGTAGAAATGCTAACAAATGTGTTTAATGCACTTGATAAAAGCTTTAAAATAGAAAATTTATCTTAGGATTTATGTATTTATCTTATTGAAACATCAAAAAACAATTTTTTTTACTTGAAAGTTATCAATTGTTTTCATTTTTTAACCTTTACTAAAAACCTTTTTTTTAAAGGTACTACTCCTCCCGATCCTTAATACTCCCTCCATCCTAAATTGTATGATGTTTTAGGCATTTCATGTGTATTAAGAAATATAATTAATTTTGTGTGGGAAATAGATATTATAAGTTGTTTTACAAAATTGTTCTGAATAAATGGTATGGGAAAAGTAAATTAAAGAATTGAAAAAAGAGAGAGTAATAAATAGTTAAGGATATAATAGGAAAAGTAACATTAACGTTTCATTGGTAATGTAATGCGACATATAATTTGGGACAAATTTTTTTTTCCAAAACGACATACAATTTGAGACGGAGGAAGTATAAAAGACAAATGAATCGATACAAGTTGATACATTTGGTCATTATTATGAATCAGATACATCAACTTTTGTTAATTCATTTGTCTTTTATAAAAATGACCAAATAAAGTATTTAATTACATGCTATGCTAACAAGTGCGAACACTTGTTAAGAAAATTAAAAATAGTGGTTTTACATTGAAAATAATTTTTACATGTATTTGTTTGGGTAAAGTAATAAATAATTTCATTGTTATTTTTTTGGATACTTTTGTAAAAAATTTAAAATTGGATCAAATTGAAAATTGGAGCCAAATTGAAAATTATCAAAAAATTTAGGGGCTATTTAATAATTCTTGGAAATTTGAGGGGTCGATTTAAAAAATCTGAAAAATATGGGGACCAACTTGCAAAATTAAAAAAAAATTATAAGAAGGAAGAAATTTGAAATTCATAGATTTTGGATATCATTTGAAATTCTATAAATTTAACCTAGACAAAATATTTCGTAAATTTAAATCATATTGAAAATTCTCTAAACAATCATCCAACAATGAAATTTACCTAGATAAAGTTGAATTTCCTCAAAATTTACTTTACCTCAAAATATTCTCTCATTCAAACAAATTCCAAGGGTAAAGTTACTAAAACTTTAAGCTTACAAATAAAAATAATAATTCATTGAATTTTATAAACGAAATGCCTCATATATAACAACAAAAAAGACTCATACTTTAAAATCATCTAGAATTCACTTACTGTTAAAAATTATGGAATAAAACTTGTAACATCAAACTATTACATATATTTTTTGTGTCGAACCTGATATTACTTGTGAAGGTAAGGGTATGTATCCATCATCTAGTTATTCAATTGATATGTCATATTTTTTTAATTATTTATTTCAAAATGAAAACACATTTTATATAAGATTTATGCAGGAGATATCGTTATCAAACCACAATTCGGATTTCAGGGTACAATAGTTTAGGTTTTTTTGTTATCAAATGCATTTCCTTTAGAATGACATTTTTTCCACCTATAAGTTTGAACCCAAAACATTTTGACTTTGAAAACATTATTTTCCCGTAGAATATACGTTCCAACTCGATAAATACAACTTCCATGGCATGGCAAAATTCATCAACAAAAATTCTATAGGAATGGCCAACTACCTAAAGAACATAGTTCTTAGTAAAATCACCTTGTTGTATACGGTTTTGTTTCAGCAGCTATTGTTCCCTCTAGTGGTTAACTCGTATGATAATTTAGCCGTGAATTGTGGCCACTCCATAGATACAACATTTGAAAATCGAACTTGGGTTGGTGACAATGATGACACCAAACTGTTCTCTATCATTGAACCACAAACTGAATTTTCATCTATCAAAGCCAAACCTAACCCTAACTCTGATTATGTTAACCAAATTCCGTTCGCCTCAGCACGTATTTCATTTTCCAATTTCACATTCTCATTTCCTTTTGTGGCTAATGGCCCGATTTTTCTTCGCCTTCATTTTTACCCAACATCGTATCAAAACTTTGAAACCTTCGATGCCTTCTTCACGGTCAAAGTTGGAACCAATGTCACCCTTCTCAAAGACTTTAACCCCGCACTTTGGCTTCAAAACGGTAACAAGACAATCACCAAAGAATACTGCCTCAAAATAAAACCAAGTGAGAAGTTAAATATAACTTTCATTCCAAACACCACAAATCAATCAAAGGCTTATGCGTTAATCAACGGAATTGAGATCGTGTCCATGCCTTCTTTTCTCTATTACACTAACCTCAATAACTCAAATCATCATTTAAAGTTACTTGGCCTTGAAAACATGAAATACAAAATCGGCAGTGACAAAGTGTTGGAGACGGTTTATAGAGTCAGCGTTGGTGATAATCAAGTTCCACCAAGTAATGACACAGGTATGTTTCGTTATTGGTTCCTACTACCGTAATGTCACATTAAATGGAATCGAGATTTTGAAAATAAGTGACAAAAATAACAATCTCGCAGGATCAATGTCAAAATCCAAGGATCTATCTCACCCGCATCAAGTATCGTCAACCAAAACGTCAAAAAAATATAAGATTGTCTCAGCTTCCATTGAGATCACCTTAGTTTCTGTTAGTGTGCTTGTGGTGGGTATCATCATTTATTGGCGATGGAGATGGCTTGATGAGGATTCTAATATGGAAGATAACTCGTCGGAAACAACGAGTGACGGGTTGCCATCTTTACCGCCCCATTTGTGCCGCTACTTTACAATTTCAGAGATAAAAGCAGCCACAAATAACTTTGATGATGATTTAATCATCGGAGTTGGAGGGTTTGGCAATGTGTATAAAGGTTTCATCGATGAATCCACGCCTGTTGCAATAAAACGTCTCAAAAAGGCTCTCAACAAGGGGCAAACGAGTTCATGAACGAGATCGAGTTGCTCTCTCAACTTCGTCACATTCACTTGGTATCCCTCGTCGGATACTGCAATGACAACAAAGAGATGATTCTGATTTATGAGTTCATGCAACGTGGTACTCTCTGTGAGTATCTATATGGTTCCAATAACCAACCCCTACTTTGGAAGCAAAGGCTTAAGATCGTTTTGGGCGCGGCTAGAGGGTTGAATTATCTTCATGCTGAGGTGAAACACAAGATAATACACCGTGATGTGAAAAGCACCAACATATTGTTGGATGAGAAGTGGGTGGCTAAGGTTTCTGACTTCGGGTTATCCAAGGTGGGACCGACAGGGATATCAACTACCCATGTCAGCACGATGGTGAAGGGGAGTCTTGGGTATTTAGACCCTGAGTACTATATGCTCCAAAGGCTTACTCTAAAATCTGATGTGTACTCATTCGGTGTGGTGCTTCTTGAGGTATTGTGTGCAAGGCCACCTTTGGTTCGTGATTTAGATAAGAAGACGGCTAGTCTAGTTTGTTGGTTTCAAAGATGTTACGATGAAGGTGTTCCAATTAAACAGATCATAGATCCATTCCTGAGGGATTCTATCATAGATGAATGTTTGAAATATTATTGCAAGTTGGCGTTGAGTTGTTTGCATGATGATGGGACTCAACGACCCTCAATGGATCAAGTGGTTGTGAGTTTGGAGTTTGTGTTGCACTTGGTGGTGAGTGACGAAGATAGCCAGTTTGGTATGACCAAAAGAGAGAGAACATGTATGAAAGGTCTATGTTTCTCGCAATTTATGAGTGATGAAGGGAGTGAGCTGCATTTTACGAGATCCCACACCTTGAAGGAGAACAATGTCTTGACGAGGGCAAGTACTCATGAACAATCTTTCTTTGAAATTAGTAACCAAAGACCACGATCGAATTCATGTCAAAACCTTAGAGTTTATATTTAGAAATTAATATGGAACACCATTTATACTTTTATAGTGTAAATAAATTCTTATAAAAAGTGTGAACATATAATATCAAAACTAATAATTTTAGCACTACAAAAAAGATATTGTTTGATCATATATATCTTAATTTTCTAGTGAGTTAGGCCATATAATTTAAAACTAAATAATTTTAGCACCGAATAAAATGTTGTTTGATCATATCTTCATTTTCAAGTAAGTTAGGCTTTACTATTTTTGATCAACTGAAGTTATGATTATGATTTGATTAAAGTTTTAAGGAAATTGATATTTTTTATCAGAATTCTGCTTGAATCGGCTGCCTATTGGGGTTGATCCGCCATTTGCTTGGTCGATTGAGTTGTAATGTGATGTTGGCTTTGGTGAGGTTGATCGTCTGCCCTCGGTGAGACGGAGGGGGGTTGTGTGCCTGCACATGCTTCGACGCCCAAGCAAGTGAGGGTTTCAAGAGGAGAGGCCGCAAGTTTAGGGTAAGAAGTGTCATACCTGACCCCAAGGCAGATGCCTGAGTATAAATAGAGGTTAGGTAGGGCTTGGCTAACAAACCTTATCCTGACAATCGTACCTGTTGGTACAGACGTGGATAACCTTCGGTCATGGGGAGCTGCCTTCGGCCTGCGTGGGCGTGGTCAACCCCTGGACCTCATTTGACCCTCAGCCCGCACTGTAATCTAGTGGATTTTAGGCATGTCCATCGTATGGTGTGGCCTGCTTAGTGGACTCGGGTCAGACCCGAGCAGAGCCGGACTGGGCTTTAGGCCAGTCCAATTTTCTTTTCAAATCATATTATGGCATTATATTTGGTGCCTTCTTTTTTATGATACCAATTATATAATTAGAAGCATTAGTATAAAAAAAAGAACATTCGTCCAAAGTCTTCTTGGATCGATAATTCAAAGTACTTAAATGCTAGCAACAAGGACCCTTGTTCGGGCTTAAAGTTTGCAGTCTTCCAATGTGGGTAGTCGTCCTTGAGTGGCCTCCTTTGCTGAGTCCAATTATTGGGCGATAATCTCGTTCAGGAAAAAAAGGACCCTCGTCTGTCGTTTTATCCATTTAAGTAGAATGTTTTCTTGGTAGAGAGATCTTGGCATCACCAAAGACTTATGTCATCATTTTGAGAGAATATGCTTGGACTTAGCGCACAATGATTGTCCAGTTAACCACATCTCTTGGGTGCCATCGTGTCTAGAACGTGGTGTTACTTGCCAGGGAGCATTAAAAGAAGCATGGCTTTTGAGAGAGTGTTTGCGCGTGATGAGGAGTTGCCACCTTTTGATCACATTTCATATCTAAGTGAGCTTTTGTTCCTCTCAGTGGGTTTTTCCCTTCCTCGTTCTTTCCTGAACTCTTGGTAAATAGAAACTCTTGGTAAATAGAAATGGAATAGCTTATGAACAAATTCACTTTCATCAAAAATCAGTAGAGGAAATAAAGTTACAAGGAGATGAATGCAAGCCAAGTATAGCAATTGTGAGCTTCTTTGCACTCACTAACTTAGTACCTTCTCTTAAGGTTTCAAATCCCAAGATTAGACTTCAAACAACTTCAAGATGAAATGATGGATGGTATTTGATGTAGAAAGGTGGTTTTAGACTCTTGTCGACGACCATTGTTCGAAGGGGGCGCTGTAATTGTGTTAAAGGTCTCACTTTTTCAAAACAGAATTGCTGTCCTTATATAAGACATTGCATAATTTTATTGATATGCATATGCGCACGTATTATAAAAGACATGCTAAGAAAGACGTGTGCATACTAAATAGAGGTTGGATCTAGTAGAATGAGTTAAACTCTCATAATGTAACAAATTAAAGTTTGAATTTCAACGGGTAGAAAACTTTCACATTTAATACACACCACGGATATAATTGCCTCGAATGAAAGTAACCTATGGAAATAGAAAAAATGACCACACTTTGTTTATTTGAGTATTGTAATTAACTAAGAATAGTTTGAGTATCCAAGAATTACTTTATCATCAATCATATAATATCGGTCTTATCTAAAGACATAATCACCTACACGTACTGAGCATATATTCAGAGAGATTGTTCAAACACACAAAATCCATTGTTTCCAACGCTGAATCCTCCATCTATGACAAGATTATGACCACTAACATACTTAGACTCATCACTTCCCAAATACAGAGCAGCTTCAGCCACATCTTTTGGCACAAAATTAGCACCCTTTAGGTTAGAATAAACATCTAGAACCCCACCACCATCTAGCTTAAAGAAATTTGTAACCATCGGAGTTGCAAGAACATAAGGTGACACACAATTCACCCGAATACCGAAAGGCCCAAGCTCGATGGCTGTGTTTCTCATCAGCCCAACAACGGCATGCTTTGAACTTGTGTAGGCATGTGGAGCACAACCACCAATGCTTCCACAAACACTAGCTGTGTTAATTATACTACCCTGTCGAGCGGGGATCATTACCCTTGAAGCATGCTTTGTTCCAAGAAAGACGCCAGTCAAGTTTACTTTAATTACTTCCTCAAATTCAGATAATTTGTTTTCAAGTATCTTTGTTTTGTTTACACCACTTATGCCAGCGTTGTTAAACATGATATCTAGTTTACCGTACTTGGAAACGGTTGTGTTCACGGCATTTTCAATGTCTTCTTCCTTTGTCACGT
>Ga0315914_1004163_pt1 | contig 21681 bp, 7 predicted proteins | sample MpolenodulesMG_FD_203920 | JGI IMG/M metagenome (GOLD analysis project Ga0315914, IMG submission 203920) | Medicago polymorpha root nodule microbial communities from Los Angeles, California, United States - elongated nodules | ecosystem: Host-associated > Plants > Roots > Nodule | place: USA...
AAAACGTTAGGTTTTCTTCATTTTCTTCTGGAATTTTTCTGGGATTCTTGTTGTTGAAGGTTGATGGAGATGATATGAAGATGAAAAAGAGGAGAAGAAAATGAAAAAAACCTAACGTTTTTGAATTAAAACTAATGGAAAGGACCAAAATATGTAACAGAGAGAAGTTAAGGGACCAAAATAAATTGAATTTTAATTAAGGGACCAAAGCGATACTACCTAAATAGTTAAGGGACCAAAAATGCAATTTAGCCTTTTTTTTTTGGGTTGGATATCTGTGCTTGGTTTACAAATAAAACTGACTGATTAAATGACCTTATTAATCGATCAGTTCGATTTATTTTGTTGAAGCGTGTATTTCAACTGAAAACTATTGTGTTTATCTGCACTTATTATAATTTATAACTATGACGACTTTGATGTTTACCTAATTTTGGTGGCCATGCAGGAAAAGGGTACAACAGAGGTTGGCTTTGTATCAAGGTGTCTGTCCTATTTACATGGAATTCTCTGATGATGCTGAAGAGACATTCACAAAAGCCTTGGATTTGTTGCAGGTAATTTTTGGAAGATATCTTTAATATGGGTTGAGATTTACCTACATAGTACTTCTAAGAACTTCCAATTTAACAAATAACAGTTATCATATTGAATTTTAACTCATTTTTCCTCTCATATTATTATTTGACTTTACGTTCAAACATTTAACCATGTATAGGTTCATTCATGCATGCGGTAATTAACCACGGTCCATCGACCTTTACACATTTATGAACTTAGTAGTAGTTTAAAGTATAAACTAATACTTCGTGTTGCAATTACCAATGAAAATGTCAACTGAGTTGTATTTAGAAATTAGAACTGAGCTCTAATAGGACTTGCTTAAACAAGGAGTTCCATTTTAATTTTAGTTTGTTCATGAGCTTACACATTGTTTCCATATGCAGAAGAATGGAATGGTTAAAGAAGGAGAAGAAGTAGCCCTTGTACAAAGTGGAAGGCAACCTATATGGAGGTTCCATTCCACTCACAATATTCAGGTCCGAACAGTAGCCGCCACGAATTAAGTTTCAACCTCTGAGGCCTACATATACTCTTCGAAGTACACATCCTCTTTTTGGTGTGTTGATACCAATCTTGCATTTTGGTTATTTAATTTTTTTGCTTCATAGGTTTCATCTTTTCTTCATTTTATTGCTTTCCTGTTTTCACTATTGTTTTTCTTCTGTAAACTCTTTTATGGTTCAATATTTAGTTAGAATTGTCATATGTTAGTTCATGTCATTGAAAATTTTGATAAGAAATCATAATCTGAATCACATTCAGCCATATCCCGGGACTGTTATATTTAGCTTGTTTTTCTGTAATGTTACAATTGCACCTTGAATTACTGTTATCATGTGACTTTCTAAATAATTGTGTACTCAGTTTTATATTTTGTCTTTATGAATAAGCTTACGCTATAGCTTTCAGTATCTAGTATGTCACATTCTGTGAGTCATGTTAGAGCATCCAAAATGGGTCCGGCGTGTACACATCACACTTTTATAATTTTTTAATAACAATACCTAACAAGCACTGAGTCACTCCAATGGAGACTCTATGACAAAAGGTCTAAATGGGTTTCACCAATAACTATTTATCATTTACATTCCAACAATACAGTGATTATTTTAATAAAAAGTAGTGCGGGGTTCACTTAAGAATGAAGGGCTTAAGTGAGACCCTCAGTCTTAGAGGACCTCCAAAAAAAATTCCCCAATGGAGTTATCTATGAGGTAGCGAGTCTGAAATGGTTAAAGCTTACCGTTGGGGGTGGTCTCAGAAACAAATATAACCGTTTGTATTATCCAAGATCCTGCACCGTAGTAGCCAATACTAAAATTTTCCTACTCATGAGGAACTTCATTTTCTTTTTTTCCTGGAATTAAAAACTATATATACTAGTTTCCTTATGATTTGTTGAGAGTTTCCAAACAAGAAAATAATTAACAATACATTCGTTTTCCTTTTTTTCTTTCTTTCAAACTTCTTGATTAAATGAAGAGACAAACAAATAAATCCATTTGTCAAAAAAAAAAAAAAAACTTTTAAAGTCACACAAGCGTGCAAATTCCAAACAGGCAGACAAATATTACAAATAAATAACGATTAATAGTATTAAAGTACAATAACCAAAGTACAATAACATAGTTTTTCTTTATTTTTCTATTAATTTAATACCACCACTTATTAGTTACCAAAGTACAATAACATAGTTTTTCTTTATTTTCTATTAATTTAAAAATAGAATAAACAAGACACAAAGTTATTGACAAATTGCAACTACGTCCCTTCACACACTAGCGATAATGGAACGGCTATAACCAGTCCACTCATCAAAGTATCTTGACCAAAGCATAACACCTCCATACTTTGATGTATGCTGAATCAAAGGTAGGATTTCAGACGTCAATACATTGGCCGGAATAAAACCGCTTCCAGCTGCGTCCTTAGCCGCCGGCAACCCCAAAAATATCTTCCAAGCTGGAATAGTAGTTGTCCATTGTTTCCATGAACTCACAAGGTTATTCTTTCTATGCTTATTATAATCACATGCGCGATTATTATAGAACTGAACCCAAACAAAGTCAAAAAGTCCTGTTTCAAGGGCTCTTCCTAAGAATCTATCAGGAAATGGACATTGAGGAGCAGCACTTAGATAAACCCCATTATAATCCTTGAGAAATTGTGCAAGGTGTTGCCAATTTTTTCTGGAGCCAAATTCAATGTCAAAATCTATGCCATCTAACACAGCATCACCAAACGGTCTTGAAGATGATGTGCCACCCAAGAAAGTGTTCCATAAATATCTTGAGAAGCTTCTAGCATCCTCAATTGAAGCCAAAGAGTATCTTCCGAGTCCACCGCCGATAGAAAGAAACATTGTGATACCTCTGCTCTGGCAATACTTGATGCTGTGACTTAATTTGGTGCATGAATTAGTTGAAGGGTTGCAGTGACCTGCTAAGTTCAACGTAGGGGTTCGACCATTGCCGAATCTGGAGAGGAAGGCAATGTTTATGTGGGTGTATCTCCCAGTGGCACATGTTTCATACAGTGAGCCCTCTTCACCATTTTGGCCCCAGTAGATGGCTATGCCACCAGCATAGGAGGTTCCAACAAGAGTGAGGAAAAGAAATAGTGACAAGGTATGAGAATTCTTTGCCATCTTTGTGAATGTTTGGGGTTGTTGTGACTTGTGAATGATTACTCCTTGCACTTGTGATATTTATACTGTGAACGGGTTGTATTCACACCTTGACGTAATCTAATAATATTTTACACTAGCTTCCAATTATATCTAAATAAATATACATGTTTATATGTTTTGCCAAGTAATAATATAATAGTGATACTATAATGACCTATGGTTATACTTAGGTGTAAAATATTTAGTTTTTATGTATGATGATGATTATAATCTATCAAAAACAATGTATGATGATTATTAAAATCTTATTTCTGTTAGTTTTTCATTTTCATAAATAGGCGGGGAAAAATTCATGTTAGATTTTAAATTAGATAAAATAATATTCCGTGAACATAATTCGGTATGTAGGACAATGCAGTATATATGCAGAAAATAATATCTAATAAAATAAAGATGTCTTTTCTTTTTTGACAATTTCTTTTTGGACTAATATTAGAATTCAATTTTGACAAGTTTCTTGAAGTTGAAGTTTAGTAAGATGTATATAATTTAATTTACTCTCGTCAATTTAAATAAAATTAAAACAGGTACCAAAAAAACAAATTAAAACAAAATAATATATATAATTTTACTAAGTGGAGCAAGAGATTAAAAAATAACATATATAGTTTCTTTGCTAAAAAAAAAAACTTATATAGTTTCTTATTTGGGGTTACAGTTCTTATAGTTCACACCTGATTAAATTTGGAATAAAACCATCAATTTAAGTCCAAACTATCACTATCTTTCCAATTTACTTCGTAAATTATATAAATATATTAAGTAGTCTCTAAACTATCATGAACCAATCAAGTTAATCCTCGAATTCTCTAGAAACAAGAGAAAGAATGATGAGTGTCAGCAATTATCTTGATGGATTAATAATAGTTCAGAGACTACTTAATATATTCTTTAGTTTGGGGACCAAATTGATGTTTATTCGTTAAATTTAGATATAGATTCTGCATGAAGCGCTTCATGAGCTCAAAGCAGGCCCAACCTAACCTAATGGATAATGTTTATATCACTAATGATAGATTTTGAGACTTAGTTTTGTTTATTTTAATTCCGTACACAACATACATACATATTGATGAAAAGACACCATAATATGTTTTCTGAAAATGAATTAAGTGTGTTTGGTATATCATATGATCATTTATCATGTCACTATTTTAATTTTTAAAAATCGAATATACTTCAAAATATAGACTTAACCCTCGAAAACCTTCCTCTTTAAAAATCCATTCAAATCATCCAATAAGTTGTTCTGTACTATGTGGACAAATGTGTAATCTAGTAAGTTAATTTTGCACAACATAAATGAACTCTTTTGCATGAATAGCATGTGCACTTGTAACTAGCTTTAAAAGCTTCCTTTGCAAGTTTCTTCTGGTTTTTGAATAATGGGTGTATCTAATTTCATGAACATGCATCCATTGTAACTTCGAGTATGAGTGATTTTAAGGATACCGAAGTGTTCAACAAAAAATATATCTTTCCTTAAAAAAAACAAAAAATATATCATAGATTTTTTTCTTTCTAAATAACTTTTTTACCCGTAAAAACTTAAAAAATCTGGAATTTTAAAAATATTTTATTTTAGAGGAATTTTTAAAATTTGGATAAAATAGTAAAATAATGAAGAATTTTTTAGTTACACCCTATTTAATTCTTGTTACACCCTAAAATGATAAAATTGTCCTTAAATAAAATTTAATTTTCAAATTCATCTAAAACCCTTTGCATTGTTCTTCCTATTCCAAAACTCAGTTTAAGTAGGTCATGTAAAATGAGTTTAAGTGTATATACTTAACTTGAAATTTGTGTTAACCTCCTCAACTTTGTTTAATGATTCTACGTAATGTTATTTTAAGTAGGTACATCTAAACTCACGGTATTAGTAGGTTACGTAAACTAAGTTTACATGTATCTACTTAAACTGAATTTAAGTATACGTCAACCTTTAAATTAATGTTTACTTAAAACTTAAATTTAATTAATGTTAACACGTGGTGCACCATCAAATACCCGTAGCTTGTAGAGTGCATAACATATCAGCACGTTGAACAACAAGAAAACAAATAGAAACTTAGCATCATTGAAAAAAAAAAGAAATTCATTTATCTATATGCAATGGACTATGGATGAAAGACGTTTTCATTCACTCTTTAATCTTTTATTGAGATTGATTCAATATCCATGATAGTATGTAGGTGAAAAAAGGTGAAATTTTGTAGTAACAATAAATAAGAGTTTTGAGAAAATTTATATGAAAGGGTAATTACGACATTATTGTAAAATTTTAAATAAATTTAGGTGTAATCAGAAATACATGGGGTGTGAGTGTAACTAGAAAAATTCTCATGAGTATTGGGAGTTATGTGTGTCGTTGGCAATTTAGTTGGGAGTAACAATATGCAGCTCTATCTTTAAGAATTCGGTATAGTCTTCGAGAGGTTTTAGCGCTTTGAATTCAATATAAATGCTTTCTTTCTAACCCTATAATCACATTCACACTCTCTCTAACCCTAAGCCCTAATATCTCTGCTCCCCTCTGCGTGGAATTCAATCAATGGCTTATAGCTCCTACCACCACGATAACGAAGTTGAACTGAAGAACTTCTCCCCAGAACTTCGACAACAAATGCAAGATTACCGAATAGACACGCTAGCTTTCACTTCTGAAGAGGCTGAGACTATCGCCAACTTTCTCTCCACCGACGATCGAGACAGGCGTTTTCGTTCCGAATTGGCTTGGAATGACGACGACTTCCGTTTAAAAGTTTACTTTTATCTCTATGACTTGCTAGAGTTATTATCTCAGAATACTCCATTATCTATACTTGATAAACACATGGACACACTCTCCGTTTTGATTCAACGACTCAAAAGAATGTTTGGTGGAGAATGGTTATGTGAACTGGAACTCTTAAAGGACTATTATAAGTATCGCCATGAAGTTGTAGAAGACCTCGAGTTTATAGAGAAAGACTTGAAGGAAAAATCCGGCTATATTCAAAGAAGAATGAAAGACCGACTGAATTGTATTCGAAGCTATGATGACAAACTAAGGACAAGGACTCTTGAACTGTATAAGAAAAACCTTAAACATGTCGAGGACCAGCTTATGCATGTTCGCGCTAAGTTGAAATCTGTTCTTAAGGCCAGAGCCAAACTGGCTTCGCTAGAGTTCAACATCTTTTCTTGCACAATTATTCAATAGAAAGTTAAAAGGTACAACCTATCCTTGTTTCTATGTTTTTTTTTTTGCAGCATGTTATGTTTTCTTTTGTCATTGTTGGTAAGTTGATATGTTCCAGTAGAACATTAGAGAAAGAGCTGTGTTAATTAGAAAGTAAATGGAGTTTATGTGATTATATTGGTGATAAGGGATACTGAACACATGGAAGAGATTAGTTGATCAACTTTGAATATTCATAATCTAGTTATTGAAAATTGAAATATATGTTTAATAGTTATTGAAAATTGAAATACATGTTTAAAATTACCAATATTATAGCCTCTTTTTTTTTCTTTCTAAACTAATAAGTTCGATGAGTTCAAAGTAGAAAGCCAAAAAACTCTAGTAGTATTCCCTTGAATGATATCTCTTAATTAGAGTTATTCTTATAAATTAGAATGCATTATACCCTATGAAATCAAAAATAGCTTTGATAGGAACAAAGACATTCGTCAAGTGCTACCAATGAAAGTGAGGTCGGGGGGCTTATCATTTTTGGCAACATCGCAGAAGTTACAAGGGATTACATTGAGAAGAAAAAACGGTTATACTCATTTTCATTGATTTTGAAAAAAGAGTGAGAAAGGAGAGAACTAATAGGGAGCAAGGGATTTCATTGAGAAGAAAAAACAGTTATACTCGTTTTCATTGATTTCATAAGCATTACAGTATGTAGGAAATAGTTTCATCATCAAAGTAGTAATTGTCATGATACCTTGGAAATGTTTGTTGACATTAACTTGAGAGATGAATTAATATGATTTCCTGCGTGTGTGCCTGTTATTATGTTGTACTTTGCTCTTCTTTTCCTATTTGCGATGATTGTCGATGTTTCTCACCTCGTGTATATCTGTGTTCTTCTTGTAGTTTTGCGTGAGCATACTAGGTGGAGCTGAGGGAGGTTGATGCTGATGAATGTGGAAGACTTTCACGGGAAGCGGCCTTCCACACCGATGATGTTACTATAGTTCAAGTGAAGATGGAGAAGCTGGAGACATGTATATCCGAGTCTCTTTCATATCATAGTGTAACCTTATGCCAAATAGTATGTCCTAACATTACTATTTTATCAGGATTATGTATGGTGTGTATATACTCTGATGAATGTGTTATCACCTCTCACAAACTTCACTACCCTGTGTGTAATCCCTACGACGTTTTTGAAATACGATTCTGAGTGTAATTGCATCTGATGTATATTAAAATGACATGTACAATATTCAACGTTGTTCATTCATCTGGTTGCTTTCAAAATTATTTGATTCAATTTTGCCTCATGTCATTGGTTGCATACATGCATTTCAAGTTCTATAAACATTTTTAACTCATTTGAAAGCTGAGATGTGTCAACTTCGCTCTGACTTGACAAGCATCAAGAAAGGAAACAGGTCAATTTTGGAAGAAAGTTTTCCAAGTTAAAGCTATTGTTGATTATCTCCTTTCAATTGGTTACTCAATTACAAAACATGATCAAATGTATGCAATTACCTAACAATGAAGCAATTCTTTCTGGTTGCAGAATCTAGACTTCACAAAGTTATAAAGAATTGCAACTACTTTTTATGTGAAATTAGCTCAATCCGTTCAAGGATTGCATAGACTGGGGAACATGAGCATTGGGTACAATTATTGAACATGTACAAGATGACACCGAAAATAAGGGAAGTTTCATCACACTAGAATTATTGGGGATTTTGTATTATATTAAGTAAAGACGGGAATCGCAGCAAGCAGGAGACAACGATCTTTCAAACAACTCGCGAACGATTTCAATATTTCCTTTAGAAGCTGATTCATGAAGCGATGATTACAAATATTAAGCGAATCCAAAGTTTGAATGATAATAATGACGGCTCAGGTTTTAGAATCTATCAATCACTCTTAAAAATATGGAAAAGGAGGAAATTTTAGTAATTCAAGTAACTTTAATGGTTGTTAGAGATTTGAACTCTGTCATTTGAGGTTAAGCTAAACTCTTTTAGATTAAACATTCTCTATCTCTATTCAATTTTGGAATCAACTCATCTCTCTTCAATTAGAGAAATTGAAAAAGATTTTGATCGAGAGCATCCAAATTGTTAAAAGTGCATTGGAAATAATGCTTGCACAACAAATTAATAACAAGAAATTCACCAAATAAATCAATAACAAGAAATAACTCTCTCATTGTCAAATAATAATGGCTGCATTTGCACTTTTGGGACCAAATAAATCAATAACAAATAAATCAACTTATCTCTCTTCAATTAGAGAGATTGAAAATAGAGGGACCAAATGTCTCAAAAAGATTGTAAATTTTACTCCATCCGTTTCAAAATACATGTCCAAGTCAATCACTTCACATATGTCAATACACAATTTTGACGGTTAATATCTTTAATTATCTAAAGTAAAAAATTATAAAAATTTAATATTTTAAAAATATTTGTCGAGACAAATCAAACATCATCTTACATGCTAATATTTGTATTTATACATTAGTTAAAAGTATGGTCAAAGTAAGTCAAGTGAATAGTGCACATTGCAAAAATTGAACATGTATTTTGAAACGAAGGGAGTAATTTTTAGGCTTAATTTCACTTTTTGTCATCTATTTGATCAAACTCACAAAAATAGTCTCCCTATTTAAAATCAAACTTTTTGGTCCCTCTATTTTTACCTTTTTTTTCTTTCAGTTTTGGTCCCAACCCATGTTATTTTCCTTAAAAATGGTGATTTTTTTGTGAAAAAAAGTGAATTTTTGTCTTAAAAGCGATATTTTGTCTTTGGATTCAACAATGGAACAATAAATCACATTTTTTGGCGTCTAAAATTGTCATTTTTGGGGCAAAACTTGTGAATTGGAACCAAAAACTACAACAAATGTAAACATAGAGGATCAACAAATTTGATTTTAGAAAAGGAGTAGACCAAAAGAGCATTTTAGCCTAATTTTTAATGTAACTTTTCTTGACAAATATTTTAAAGTAACTTTAATGGTGCATTTTCCATTTATACCATTTTTTGACAAAAGATTTGATTTTAAAAAAAGAGTGGACGAAAAGTGCATTTTAGCCTAATTTTTAATGTAATTTTTTTTTGACAAATATTTTAAAGTAACTTTAGTGGTGCATTTTGCATTTATACCAGTTTTTGGCAAAAAATTGATTTTAAAAAAAGAGTGGACGAAAAGTGCATTTTAGCCTAATTTTTAAAGTAATTTTTTTTGACAAATATTTTAAAGTAACTTTAATGGTGCATTTCAATTTATACAATTGCAAGAGTGCTTCCAATTTATACAAATATGAATTTGTGTAGAATCAAGCAATAACTAAAATTGTGCAATTATTTTATAAACCAAACCAAATACTATTAATGATGCACTTCAAGTGCATAAGTAACCATGCCTAGGCCAAAACAAAACATTAAAGAAAATTATATGATCCATTCGTACTCAAAGTTACAATTCAAAACTACAATCCAAAATTGCAAAATAGTCTAAAAGTAAATTGAACTCCATCTTATTTATCCACTACACCTAAAAAACTCCAATTCATCCATGATAGCCCTATCACCATTTGAAGGAAGAAAGAAAGAAATAAATCCATTAACAATTTAAAAAGAAAAAAAAATAAACAACTGTTACATGTTATCAACGTTTGAGGGAAGGAAGAACAAACGTTTGAAGGGTGACATCGATGATGAAAACGGCAAAGACGACAAAACAACGACGATAAAAACGGCAACGACGGCAAAACTGCGACAACGATGGTAAGAAAAACTGATGTTGAAACAATAATGTTTAAACAAAAAACGCTTGAAGCAAAAATGTTGGGACGAAAGATTGAGATCGGAAGGTGATGGAATAAGAAACGTTTGAAGCATTCCTGAGGATGGAAAAAGAAACGTCCAAGCACTATGAGGAAGAAGCGAGCGTTAATGATGGAAAAGAGGGAGAGAATGGTCACATGCTTGACACATGAGTCACTTAAGTGGTGTTTTAATCTTCCCCATTGCTTTTAATCTGATTGCCGTAATTTATTCTCACCATTCTCACGTGATGTCATTCTCATCTGATATGCCCTATATATATATATGAGTTATACTAACAAGTGCCAAAAATTAGTATGTTTGCATTGGATTCAACAACATTTTGACTTTTAAAAATTTAAATTCATTACTTTTCACCATTACCAACAATAATATTTCTATTTGTATTCTCTTAACCAATGTCCCAAAGACACTCTTTAACTTTTCCCTATATAAATATCAGGCTTAATTACTGTTTTGACCCCCTAAAAAAAATAACTCTTTCCCAGCCCTCTATGTTTGCCCCCTTGTGCAGTTTTGGCCCCCCAGTCAATTTTGACTCGGTCAATGCATATGTGGCACCTATTGGAATGCCACGTGTGTAATTATTAATTAAAAAAAGCCAAGTGTGTATTTATTAAATTTAAAAAAATGAAAAATGGAAAAGGCACAATTGTTTTTCTTCATCTTTTCACAATTTCCATTATCATCATGGAAGCTACTGCAACTCTACTAAGCTTCTCTCTTGCATCCACCAAAACCCAATCTTTTCATATCTTAACCCGACTAATTAACCCAATCAACCCACTCACATCATACAAACCAAAACCCAGCTACCCACTTTGTTTTTCTTGGTCTCCTTTCTTCATTGTATATTGAAATTCACATGTTTAGATTTTTCTTTTTTTGAAGTAGTGTAATGGTTTGAAGAACATGAACAGTGGTAGTGATGTTCTATAGATAAGTTTTCTGGGTTACAAAGAGGTTGCTGGGTTTGGATGAGGAGAAAGAGAATGATGAAGGTGCACTGAAGGGTTTGCGTGTGCCTTTTCCATTTTCCTTTTCTTTTTTTAATTTAATAAATATACAAAAAAATGGTTGATTTTTCTAGGATTTTTTTTTCCTTCTGGGTTTGTTTTTACCTTAGGTTTTTTTTTTTTGCTTTGTGATTGTTATGAGGAACTTGAGTTAATTTTCTGGGTTTCTGATTGTTTTGCATCTAGCGTGTTCTTTCTTGTATCCGTTTCCTTTTTTTTTTTTTTTTTTTAACTAAAGAAATAAACATGTGTGCCTTTTCCATTTTTTTAATTTAATAAATACACATTTGGTTTTTTATTTATTTTTAAGGCTTAATAGCAGTTTTAACCCTTTAACTTTTCAAAAGTTGCGATTTTTGCCCCTAAAGAAAAAAACTACAAAACACCCCCTAAGTTTTGCACCTGTGGCAGTTTTAGCCCCCAAGGCCAATTTTGACTTGGTCTACGCTGACGTGGCACCGTAATTGAGGTACCACGTGTTATTATTATTATTTTTTTTTGGTCTTGGGGGGCCAAAATTGCTACAGTTGCAAAACTTAGGGGGGTTTTGAAGTTTTTTTCTTAGGGGGCCAAAATCGCAGCTTTGGGAAAATTAGGGGGTTAAAATTGCAATTAAGCCTATTTTGAATTGATAATTACACACGTGGCATCCCAATAGGTGCCACATATGCGTTGACCCAATCAAAATTAACTCGGGGGTCAAAACTACAAAAGGGGGCAAACATAGAGGGCTGGGAAAGAGTTATTGTTTTTAGGGGGCCAAAATTACAACATTTGGATACTCAGGGGGCCAAAACAGTAATTAAGCCTAAATATTAATGGAAAAACATCAGAACATGTTTTCTAAAATGAATTAAGTGCGTTTGGTATATCATATGATCATTTATCATGTCGTTATTTCAATTTTTAAAATTTGAATATACTTCAAAATATAGGCTTAACCCTCCAAAACCTTCCTCTTCAAAAATCTATTCAAAACATCCAATAAGATGTTTTGTCCAATGTAGACAGATGTGTAATTTAATAAACTAATTTTGCAGAACATAAATGAACTGTTTTGCATGAATGGCATGTGTACTTGTAACTAGCTTTAAAATCTTCCTTTGAAAGTTTCTTCTAATTTTTGAATAACGGGTGTATCTAATTTTCAAGAATAATGCATCGATTGTAACTTAAATATGAGTGATTTATAATGCACATAGCGATGGTTTTCTTCGATGTCCTTTTGACCTTCGAGGAAATTGAAGAATATATAACTAAAAACCCAGAACCTTGGATTGTTTTGTGATTTCGAGGAAAAACCAAATAGTTCATGTATATCGGATCGAAACTAGTATATATATATATAGATAGATATGTACATACTGATAAGTGTTAGAAAGTGACATAATTCATGTCTTGTTTTAGGCACTTTAGTTACTTGTTTAGGGAGTTATCTAAGGAAAAGCTACAATTTGATTAATAAATGCCATTTACGCTTTGTGTGCCTTACTCCACCCAATTGTGTAGGAAATTGTAAGTCAGGACCTGAAATTAGCAAATAAATCATCAAAGTGCAAAAGTTCACTCACCACAACGAGCTGGCAGCGAGAAAACACTAGAGAGACCCCAGTTTCACATGCCAACAACATGCCAGAGCGAGTCCATGGCGATTTTAAAGCGAGCAAGCAACGAGAAAACTCTAGAGAGACATGAATTTTGAAAGACAGATCGCTACAACGAGTATCAACTCGCCACAGCGAGTTAAGGCGGCTTAGGAGAAGGCTACGTGGCAGAAAACCTGTGGTGAAGAAAGACAACTCCCCATAGCTAGCTGCAACTCGCTAAGTGAGTTGTCACTTTTCAGACATCTATAAAAGGCTTTTCCTCTCATTTTCTTTGATCTAATCTGATTTTTAAGAGAGAGATATGGCGTTTGAAGTGGATATTCACAAGATTGATAGAGAAATCAAAGATTTTGTCTTGAATCTTCATCTTTTCTTCCATTTTTGCAAGGCTACTATGAAAATATCTAGCTAAATCTACCCTTTTGGGATTAGAGGTACTTGATCAAGCAATATGTAATCTTTTCATCCTTAAATATATGATTCTAGCAGCTTTTACTTTATATTGATATTATTCTTGTGTTTTATGTTTATGTGTGATTTGAAATGATATTGAAAAATACTTTTGAATCTAGGGTTAGTACAATCATCTATCAAAACTTTTATTCTAGACATAGGATTTATGTTTTGATAATCACTTTAAATATCATAACTTAATGTTATTGGATTGTTTAATGGCTTGAGAAATCGTCGATTAAACGATACGATTGAAATCACGACATTATTTAGACATGAATGATGTTGTCGGGTGATATGTGATAATATCGATTAAAAGATAGAATCTGTTTATGCGGTTATAAGAATACATATTTAAAGCTTGGTCGACGAACTCTAACCCTTATCGTTTTACGCCCTATCTCGTCTCTATTTTATTATTGTATTTTAGTTAGATTAGTTTTTAAACAAACAATCAATTAAACCCTAAACTTAAGATGGTAATTGATGTTGAACGATTTATGATAGGCACTAGTCTTTGTGGAGACGATACTAAAATACTTACCGTTGATAAATATAGAATGTACAAATAAATTACATTACATACTCAACCAAATTTCAAAGATACCGAAGTGTTCAACAAAAAATATATCTTTTCTAAAAAAAAAAAATATCATAATATTTTTTTCTAAATAACTTTTTTACCCCTAAAAACTTAAAAATCAGGAATTTTAAAATTTGGAAAAAATAGTAAAATAATATTTTTTTTTGTTATACGTTGACATGAGGAATTTTTCTAGTTACACCCTATTTAATTCTCGTTACACTACAAAAAGATAAAATTGTCCTTAAATAAAATTTAATTTTCAGATTTACCAAAAACCCGCATTGTTCTTCATATTCCAAAATTTAGTTTAAATAAGTCATGTAAACTGAGTTTAAGTGTACATACTTAACCTGAAATTTGTGCTAACTTCCTCAACCTTGTATAATGATTCTCTGTAATATTATTTTAAGTAGGTACATGTAAACTCGGTATAAGTAGTTTATATAAACTAAGTTTACATGTACCTACTTAAACTGAATTTAAGTTAACCTCAACCTTTAAATGAATGTTTACCTAAATTTAATTAACGTTAACACGTGGTGCACATCAAATACCGATAAGTTGTAGAGTGCATAAAATATCAACACGTTAAACAACAAGAAAAAAATAGAAACTCAACATCATTGAAAAAAAAGAAGAAATTCATTTATCTATATGCAATAGACTATGCAGGAAAGACGTTTTGATTCACTCTTTAAATATTTCATTGAAATTGATTGAACATCCATGATTGCTTGTTGGTGAAAAAGGATGAAATAGTAACAATGGATCAGAGTTTTGAGAAAATTTATATGAAAGGGTAATTTTAGCATTATTGTAAAATTATAAGTAAGCTTGGGTGTAACAAAAAATATATGGCATGTGACTAGAAAAATTCTCACATGTCATCGTGAGCTTAACTCAATTGACAGAGACACTCCATGATATATGCAAGGCCGAGGTTCAAAACCCGCCACCAACCAAAAAAAAAATTCTCATATGCGTAGGGGGAGTTATGTGTGTCGTTGGGCAATTTAGTTGGGACTAATTAACAATGTGCCGATCTAATTCATAGTCTTATCCAAACAACCTTAGCATCCAAATCACAATTGCCAGCATACAAATGTTCTATCTTTAAGAATTAGGTATAGTCTTTGAGAGATTTTAGCGTTTTGAATTCAATATAAATAAATGCTTTATCTCTAAGTCTAAGTCTTTGAGAGATTTTAGCGTTTTGAATTCAATATTAGCGTTGTTAATATAATGGGTTGATACATTTGGGACATTTTTCTTTTTTCGTCATCTTTGTTTTTTTTTTCTTCATGTTAATTGATTAAATAAAATACTCTCAAATACATTGATTGGGTGGTAACTATAAAAAATACGTTGATTAAGCAAAATGTAATAATAGAAAGAAATCTAAGGCCAAACCGACTCAGCATGATAATGGGTCTTCAAAGCCATTTATTTTAGGATTAATTAAGTTTTTTTTCATATAAATAAATTGAATTTCGTTTTTAGTCCTCATAAATTTTTTTGACACATTTTGGTACCTATAAAATTTTTCAGCACATAATTTTAGTCCCTGTTAAATTAAAATTTGTTTAATTATGCTTAAAATTTTAAATTTTTTAATGATTTTTTACATACTTGTTTTAAACATTATAAAACGTTCCTCCGCAATAAGTTTCCTTAAAATTTTATTTTTAAGTCCAAATTCATTACATGTTAAAAAAACTAAAAGATTTTATAAAAGAGTGTCTTACGATGTTATGAACATGTCTATAAAAAATCTTTCAAAAATTTAGAAGTTTAAGCATAATTAAACAAATTTTAATTTAACAGGGACTAAAAACACTAACGGGAAATTTTGTAGGGATTAAAAAGTGTGATTTATTTTTATAGGGACGAAAAACGAAACTGCATCTATTTATCGGGATCAAAAACTTAATTAACCGTTTATTTTATATTTCTACTAGAGAAGACTCGTCTTTAACCTCTAGACAATGGCACTGTAGCACATAACAAATAGAAACCAGCGCAGGATGAAAAGGGTAAAGCTGTAAAATATCTTGTGACTTCCATAAAATTGATTCTACCCAGACGCAAAAGCTACACATGGTAGCTTCAATTGGAATCGATTTTGAAAGGGAGAATCACTTTTCTAACCAGTTGCCAAACATCCTTCAAATCCTATGAAATCCCGTTTGCAGGGAAAAACGCACGTTTTTTTTGGGCTTAATTACATTTTTGATCACATATTTAATCAAACTCACCAAAATAGTCCTATCTAAAATCAAACTTTTTGGTCCCTCTATTTTTACATTTTTTCATCTTCCAATTTTGGTCCCAACCCATGTTATTTACCCTAAAAATGGTGACTTTTGGAGGAAAAAAAAAGAGTTTTGGTCTTAAAAGCGATATTTTGTCTTTAGATTCAACAATGGGACAATGAATCACATTCTTTAGTGTCTAAAATTGTCATTTTTGGGGTAAAATTTATGAGTTGGAACCTCTCATGAACAAATGTAAACATAGAGGATAAACAAAAAAATTGATTTTAAAAAAGGAGGGGGATCAAAAGTGTAATTAAACCTAATTTTTAATGTAACTTTTTTTAACAAATTTTTCGATATGTAACTTTAATAGTGCATTTTCCATTTATACCATTTTATTAATGGTCAACCATCTGTTGATTAATTATTATTGTTATTTTTTTTATTAATTTTTTTTAGCAATACTTTTTTATTAATGTGAGTTAAGAGATTGTCATATTGATAAGGACATGGCCGGACCTTAAAGTGTGCAAAGAGCTCAATGGAGTTGGGTCTCTCTAAGGTATGAGCCTAAAAAAAAAATTATAGCGCAGTAGTACTACTAAGTACTACCCCACTAATTTTTTTTCCTTATTCTCTTTCTCTGTGATACCACGCGTTCCATCACACCATCGGACTTTCCTTTTCTTCTTCCCCAATTTGATTTCCTTTTCCTCTTCTGTTGTCTTTTTTTAGACCTATTAGAATTGGATCATCTTGCTTTTGGTGTTAGGTGGATGTTTTTTTCCGGAGGGTGGTTTGAGGTTCCTCATGTATACGGTAGTGGTTTTCACCTTCAGGTGTATCGTATATAAACGACACCTTGTATTTATCTTTTTAAAATTTTAAATAGAACACTGTTCTTTTAAAAAAATTATGTTTTTATTTTATTACGGACCTCTTTTTACTTACAATGTCAAGCCTCTGAATGTAGGAACGGCCCTGGATAAGGAGGTATTGGATAGTTGAAATTTTCAAGAGTAGTCCACGTAACTGAATAAACAAGAGGGATAAAGGCCTAGAAGGAATGGTAGGGAGAAATGTATGATCCATTATTGTGAAACAATGCGAGTGCCAAAAACAAACAGTAAACAAAATGCGAATAATTATTATTTTATGATTTTAAAGTCAAAAGTGGATAATCCATTTGCGCACTATTGGGGATAAAAGTTGAAGACATACTTTTCAAAGTACAATATTTTGTATTTTAGTAATTTAAAAACAACAATTTGAATATGACACTAAATCATTGACCAATTATAACAACTCATCACACGCTTCCAATAATAGAAGTGCTATAACCAGTCTGCACATCATGAAACCTTGACCAAAGCATCACTCCTCCATACTTTCTTGACTTCTTAATCACAGGTAATATTTCTGAAGTCAACACATCTGCCGGAATAAAACCACTTCCGGCCGCCGCCGTCGACGCCGGCAGCCCTAAAAATACCTTCCCTCTTGGAACAATACTAGTCCATTTATTCCATGAATTCACAAGGTTGGTTATGTTTCCATTATATTGACAAGGAGGGTTATTGTAAAATTGTACCCAAACAAAGTCAAAAAGACCTGTTTCAAGTGCAGTGCCCAAAAATTTATCTGGAATTGGACATTGAGGAGCAGCACCAAGATACACCTTTTTTCCATATCTACTATACCCTTTAAGAAAACCTGCAAGGTGTTGCCAATTTTCGGTGGAACCAAGTTCAATATCAAAATCTATTCCATCTAAAACAGCATCACCTAATGGTCTTGAAGATGACTTGCCACCCAAGAAAGTGTTCCATAAAAATTTTGAAACGTTTCTTGCATCCTCAATTGAAGATAAAGAGTAGCTTCCAATTCCACCACCAATAGAAAGTAAAACTTTGATTCCTTTACTTTGGCATTCTTTGATTTCTGAGCTGAATTTTGTGCATGAATTTGGAATGGATGGGTTGCAATGACCTGCGAGATTCATTTCTGGGGTTTGACCGTTACCGAATTTGTTTAGGAAAGCTATGTTAACATGGGAGTATTTTCCGGTTGCGCATGCTTCGGATAAGGTTCCCTCGTTGCCATTTTGGCCCCAATAGATTGCTATGCCACCAGCATGGGAAGTTGCAACTAGAGTGAGGAATAGAAGAATAAGAGACAGCAAGGTGTGAGAGTTTTTTGCCATCTTTATGAAAGTGTTTGTTTCTAGTTTGGTATGTTGTGAATGATTTCTTGTACTTAGGATATTTATAGGATGAGAAAAATGGCAATTTAGAAATTTGATGATTGGAATAATGTTTGGTCGATTCCCATTTGCAAAGTATGTTGTTTATTTTGGACATTAAAAAGTCAACTTTGTCCTTTCCCACTACCGTCATTATTTTTTCTAGACTAGATGCTTAGAACTTTAGATATTTAATTCAGGATAAATTTATTGTTTATTAGTTGGTATTTTAATTTATAAAATAAAAATAATTTCTGGAAAGTTCATGTTATACTTTAAAATGATTATAAGAGAATGATAAATAAGATGTATTTTTGCTAAAAATAAATAAATAAGATGAGATGTTCTATCCAATAAATAAATAAACATATAAATAAGATGTATTTATTTTAATAAATTTTAATTATTTGAATTCATTCGATTCTATTTCTTTTTTCCGTTTACATATGAAGACTCTGAAAAGGTCAGAGGGGTTAATTTCAACAACTAACATTTTTGAAAATTAAAATTTGTGGGGTTCTTTGTACCAAAAAATAAATTAAAAACGTGTGGGTTCTTTTCTGTCACTGTCCCCTTGAATTTATGTGATTTGATTATTGAAACTGAATTTGTCAGTCTTAACGCGATTTTAGTAAAAAATATATTTCTCACTTAATGTAACATCTGAGACGATTTTAAGCATTGTGACTGATCCTACAAACTAACACGAGTCTTTTCAGCGTGCTTTGTTCTCACTCACACGCTTATTGGGAAACTTTCCACTAGGTCACCCATCTAAAGACTACTCCAAGTCAAGCACGCTTAAATGTGGAGTTTTTGTGGAATGTGCTTTCAAAAATAAGATGTATCTTGTTGATATAGATGGTACCAAACAATTCTTATAAGCCTTCCTTCAACCATGTAGTCCCATACCTACACGGTCTCAGGATCGCTCTCATTCCGATGTGATTCGGTTCCTCTAGAAGATGTCGGGAGCCGCTCATTATCACGCCTTGTATACCGACGACCACTCCCCGTCCTCGTTAGTCTTGAGTAATACACTTAAAATTAATTTTGTTTCAAAATTTCATTTGAAAGAGTTTCTAGAGCTTACAACTTTAGGCACAGTTCTCTTCAAAAAAAACCTTTAGACACAGTTTACTACACCAACAAAAAAACATTAGGCAGAGCCATTGTTCGGTGGTTCTTAAGATGGATGCTTGGGATTGAGGTTTAAAGCCACTCCAGTTTAATAATCCAATACACAATTAGAGGGGAGGATGCTTGGTGTAAGAATGAGGTTAAAGGGTGGATGGTCTTCGTGTCGAAACCAAAATTGAAAAATTTGAAGGGTGATATTGTGGAGTGGAACAAGGTCCAGTATGGGAACATGGATAGTAGAGTGCAGTGACGTTGTCGGGATCCTGAGTTAGGAGGTTCATGCTTTTGAATTTTAATTAATAATAAAAAATATAAAAATAAAATGTATTAAAAAGAATACATTGTACTCAAAAAAGTACATATATACTCTACAATTGTCATCTACATGGTTTCTTAGTATGAAATCGTTCAATAATCAACTCATTATCAATGTTGTTGAAATGGGTGGTCTTAATGGCGAGTGGTGATGACATGTATCTTAGCGACGAGTAATTTAGTTAAGGAAGGTTTTGTGGGGTTTTTTGATTGAGAGTTTAGGGTTAGATAGAAGATGTATGGAGAATGAAATCTTAAAGTTGAATTGATTTGAGGGCTTTTTTTTTTTTGGTGTACACTGTGTATCCTCCACGCGTAACTGCAGAGACTAATCTCTCAAGTATTGTGGGACCTAAATGGACGGCAAACTCTCTTCAAGAGTTTTAACGTTGCTGCATGCCTAAGGTTGGATTCAAACCCAGGACCTTGATTAAGCTAGAAGACCTGCGCTGAGCCTAATTGAGATAATGGTTTAGAGACAAATAAATTATAATATTTACCACTTAATTAACAAGTGAAAAACGTGTGTCCAGTGTATGGTTTATACAAATATTTTATAATATAATTTTGTTTAAATATTAATGTAGAAGATATTGAAAATACAATGTTAGTTTTCGGGGATCAAACCAAAATATTCTTCTTAAATCTCCTTTAAAGTTGCTTAGCTCGTAAACCGAGTTACCTATCCGTAATTTGTGAAAAAAGTATTGGGTTCAATCTCAATCAATTGAAGTCTATCATATGTGATTACTTGATTACTTAGACAACAAGTTACATTGCTAATTAGTAAGTTCCTATGTGATTATTACTTGCACAAATAGCAGTTCTACAATCATTATCCATCAATGATTTTACTACTTTCATTTACATCATAATATGGTATGAGTTTCCTTTCTTCTCTCTCCTTGAGATAGTTTGTTGCTATCCTAACTGATTCTATAACCGTTTTCCGTTGTGTTTTCATCTTTGTTCTTCATTATCCATTGATGTCGAAGATTGTTCATCACTCTTCTTCAATTGCAGTGTGTCCTTCTCACTGATTCTCCTTTTTTGTTCGCAAACTTCATTGTAAATCGCTTTCATCTGTACTTTTGAGGAAGATCATTGTTTTTTTTTATCTTTGTTTGTACGGTGATTTCTGCATTAATTCATCCAGTTTATTTATTTTCTTTCTTGCTTCTAGTTGATAATTATCAATTAATTAATTAATTTATTGAGAGGAAATGATAAGTATCAATTCATATAATAAGCTGCATATTTCCAGGAAATCATATATTATTTTCAATACCCTCTTTATTATTACATAGATATAATGTAGGGAACCTATAATGTATAACCAAGTGATCGCATAGCACTTATTAATGTGTAGGAACAAAACCTACTAAATATGCTACTTACTCCAAATACATAAAGACTAATGAAACTAGTCCATAATATAATTAAACACTGCCCTTAATAGCATTACTGTATCCACTTTGTCCATCATTGAATCTATCCCAAATCATAACACCACCATATTTAGCAGAACCCTTAATAGCAGGAAGAACTTGAGAGATCAAAACATCAGAAGGAATAACACCACCACTTGGTGCAGCAGCATCATTAGCAGGAACACCTAAAAACACTTGTTTAGCTTGACTTGAAGTCCATTGATTCCAAGCATTAACAAGATTGTTAGTGTTTCCATTTGAGTATTGGCACTGAGGATTATTATAAAACTGAACCCAAACATAATCAAATAAACCGGTATTAATAGCTGAATCCAAATGAGCATCAGGGTA
>Ga0315914_1004165_pt1 | contig 21678 bp, 12 predicted proteins | sample MpolenodulesMG_FD_203920 | JGI IMG/M metagenome (GOLD analysis project Ga0315914, IMG submission 203920) | Medicago polymorpha root nodule microbial communities from Los Angeles, California, United States - elongated nodules | ecosystem: Host-associated > Plants > Roots > Nodule | place: USA...
TTATATATATATATATATATATATATATATATATATATATATATATATATATAACTTTTTTCAAAGCCTTAAAATTAGGGACAAATAGAGTATATTTCTATATTTTATTTTCATTTTAAGGTTATTTATATACACCAAAAAATTAAATAAAAGTGGCGTGTCATGTCCTATTTCGACTAGCAAAAATGTCAAATATTATAAGTCAGATGTTGTGATTAAGGTTTAAATCCTAACACCTCTAATTATATGTGTGAGTTTTTAATAACTATTGTCATTTGGTCTATCTTCATATATATATATATATATATATATATATATATATACACACACACAAAAAAAAAAGTTATAATTTTTTTTATGATGAAATTATTTTTCTTTTTCTTTTTACAACTTTGACAATATATTATCTAATTATACTTATTTATTCTCGTGAGTTTAATTCAGTTGGTATAGACAATGCATAATATATGCAGGGTCTGGAGTTCGAACCTCGGCCATAAAAAAACAAAAAATTTAACCTATTTATTTCTCCACAATAAATATTTAAGACTATTATTGACCACACAATAATCATTATTACGTCCCCTAAAACAAATCATTACATATGACAACACAATAATCATTATTACGTCCCCTAAAACAAATCATTACATATTTAACTTTGAAAACAAAAGTAAATAAAAACATTTTTATTCACAACACCGACAATTAAAAAATTGCAAAGGGGGTATTGTTTACGGGAGTTTCTACGAGTACATCTGTTTCATAAATTAATAAGTTAACCATCATTTTTATGTAATAAAGAGTCATTTATCGATTTTTATATTTTAGAAAATATTATTTCATAAGAAAAAACATCATTTCATTGTTTATAAGAATCATACTATCCCTCAAAAAAAGAATCATACTAATTTTTTTTTTAAATTTTATTGGGAAAATAATCAATATTCACTATTATGAGTATTCTTAAAAAAAAAAAACTGTTATAAGTAATAAAAAATTCAAAAATTTTAATTTTGCTTCGCCAACACTTTTGAAAAATAAAATATAGTTATTATAATCGTAAATCATAGAAAATATTTTTTAAAAAATATAACTCATAAAACTATTAATTTAAATATAGGTGTACCGATACACTCAAATTTTTCGAGTGTACCATATAAATTGCCATTGTTTATATACTTTTATAGATAAGCCAAATTTTAATTGATACAACGGAATGTTTTAATTTTTTCCCTATTCAAATTTTAATGATTACATTCTCCGACATTAGTCCTTTGCTTATCCAAAAGACAGCCTTTTAGATTCCCATTTACTGGATACCATGCAACCTCCTTTTTTCTTTCTTCATAATTGATGTTGTGCTTAACAAATCTCGTGGAAATAAAAGAGTGACTAATAGTCTTCATCTCACAAAACAACAATAAGCACAATTTAGACTCAAATGGCAGAAATGGCAGTTTCTTTTGCTATTGACCAACTGCTTCCATTGTTAACAGAAGAAGCCAATCTGTTGAGAGGTGTTCACAAGGAATTTGCAGACATTAAAGATGAACTGGAAAGCATCCAAGCCTTCCTTAAGGATGCTGATAGAAGAGCTGCAGTTGAAGGAGACAACGATAGTGAAGGAGTCAAAACATGGGCGAAGCACCTTAGGGTACTTGTAACAACAAGGAAAGAGGAAGTTGTGGTGTCTTGTAATATAACTTCTTTCATTGAGAAGCTTGAGTTGCAACGTTTAACTCATGAACAGTCTTTGGAGTTGTTCAATAAGAAGGTATTCAAAAAAGATTGTGATGGGTGTTGTCCAAAAGAGCTCATTGGTATAGCTAATGAAATTGTTAAAAATTGTGAGGGTTTACCGCTAGCAGTTGTTGTTATCGGTGGCGTTTTATCTACAAGAGAGAAAAATGTGTTTAAGTGGCAGAGATTTAGAGAAAATCTAAATTTAGAGCTGAAGACAAATACACATCTAGTTGGGATAACAAAAATTTTAAGTTTAAGTTATGATGATTTGCCTTGCTATCTCAAGCCATGCTTGTTGTATTTTGGAGTATATCCAGAAGATTATGAATTTAAATCAAAGAGAGTGATTCGACAATGGATAGCTGAAGGGTTTGTGAAGGAGGAAAGAGGAAAGACTTTGGAAGAAGTTGCAGAAGGATATTTAACAGAGTTGATCCATAGAAGTTTGGTGCAAGTATCTTCAGTTAGAATTGATGGTAAAACTAAAGGTTGTCGTGTTCATGATCTAATACGCAAAATGATCATTGAAAAAAATGAGGAGTTTGATTTTTGCAAGCATATTAGTGATGATGGACAGACATCCTTAAGTGGAATAGTTCGGCGCCTATCAACAACAACCATTGACGATTTTTTCAGGGAATGTATTTACGGATCTCATGTTCGGTCACTATTTTGTTTTGGAAATGAAATATCCTCGTCCTTTGATAGTGGAATCCCTACAAAGTACAAGTTATTGAAGGTTATTCATTTTCAAAGATTTCGGATGAAGAATGTTTTTAATAATATTGAAAATTTCATCCACTTGAAGTATTTAAGCTTTACGAAATTAGATGACGAAGTTAAAGTCCCGAAATCCATTGGCATGTTACTTTAAGTATGGATGGAGCAGCAGAGGTAATTAAAGCGTTAGGAAAGCTGAAGCTGATAAGGGAATTGGGGTTGAATGGTGTTCCTATAGAAAATGGAAGCATTCTATCTTCCTCAATCAGTGAAATGCAACACTTAGAGACACTGTATGTTGAATCAAGTTTTAATGATAATGAATCCATTGATTTGAATTTGATTTCACCGCCAACTATGCTTCAAAAACTTATACTACAAGGGGGGTTAAAGGAGTTTCCAGAATGGATGTTAGATCTTCAAAATCTTACTGTGTTGAGGTTGGAGTGGCCGTATTCAGATAAAGATCCATTGCAATCACTAAAAAGTTTGCAACACTTGTTGAGCTTGTTCTTGGTGATTAGAAAGTATGAAGGTTTACAATTGCATTTTCAAGATGGATGGTTTCAGAAATTAAAGAAACTAGATGTTTGGTCATGCTTTAAGTTGAGAGAAATTATTATCGACAAAGGATCAATGCCTTCTTTGAAAACTCTTGATTTAGTGTGCTTTCCTAATCTGAAGAATATACCCACTGGCATCCAACACTTGGATAAGCTTGAAGTTCTCTTTATGTGGGATGTGGATGATGAATTTGGAGAGTGCAGTTCGACGAGGATTGGAATTGGATCATGTAGCATATGCCGTCTGTAACAATTGTTTCTACAGATGGCAGAGATATTAAAAACTCAAGGAGTTAAAAATCACACTTTATGTTACTCCAGGTGAGCTTTTTCTTCCTATAACTTATTTTCGAACTGATATTTACTGTTTTCCATATGCATGAGACCTTTGAATGTTCCGTCATAAACATACAAACTTTAGAATCACCATAGAATCACTCTTCCATAGAATCACCTCCAACAAAAAGTAGAAAAAAGATCTTATGCCTCGACTTGTCGCTTTTTTTGTGAACTGATAATGTAAATTATATAACATGCTTTATCATGCTCCAGGTGTGCTTTTCTTACTAGAACTGATAATTATTAAAAATGATTGATATTGTATATATATATATGTTTCAACCATGACACATGGGTTGCGAAATCGAATTTAACAACTATCTATATCTATATATCTATGTGTTTCATAAGGAACATGATAACAATCCACTTCAGTTGACCTGCAATGCATCAAAGTCTAAGAATATCTAAAGCTTGTGGATTTGATGCATATGAAATTTGGACTCCAGTATACAAATCTATATTTGGACTCCAGTACACATATTTTCAAACTTTGTCTTAAATAAATTGTCAGTACCTATACTATAATATATACACTTATTATTTTTTTTTAATACTTACAAAAAGTGTTGGGTTTAATCAACAAAAAAAAATAGAAATATTTTCTTTTGACAGTAAACACATTGAACCGATGAGAGTAAACAGGCTGCCTCTTTTTCAAATTGAACGTGAGAGTTTCCAAATAAATCATATTAGGCCTAATTATAAAAAAAAAAAAAAGAGTGTTAAGTAATGCCCAACGATTATCATCTATCATTTGTGCATACATTAGCAAGTTACTCCCTCCGTCCCAAATTGTATGACGTTTTAGGCATTTCACACATATTAAGAAATGCAATTAATATTGTGTGGAAAAGAGATATAATAAGTTGTTTTACAAAATTGTCCTTAATAAATAATATGGGAAAGATAAATGAAAGAATTGAAAGAAGAGAGTAATAAATAGTTTAGGTTATAATAGGAAAAATAACATTAATTTTGCATTGGTATTGTAAAGCGACATATAATTTGGGACAAATATGATAAATGATATTTGAACAACCATTTTTAGACAACTTTTGTGACAACTTTCTCTTTCATACTCACATTATTTTTATACTTTCTCTCTCTATTGTTTTAGTTTTTGTGTCAATACCTTATTTTCTTTGTAAGATTTTGGTTGTCTCAAAAATTGTGATCTAAATGGATGTTCAAATAACACAACTCGTTTCTTAACATATTTGGAGTGGTTAATATAAGTATCATATCATACAAACCAATAAATAGTCAAGAGATGAAAAGTAAAAAAACTGCAATACAAAGTTAAAGAGATACCATCCAATAGTTGTTTGGAGAAAGTGACAGAATAAAACCAATAATTTACATGTTTTGAAGGGATACATTGAGTGAGTAAATGATCATAATCAAATCAAGAAATAAGAGTAAGAAAATAGGGAAAAAATAGTCGTTCAAATGTACTTCATGTATGGATACTTGATTCAGACAAAAGCTGCTATCTTTATTCTCCTCAAATTAGGATATCGAAGACTTGTAGCATAAAGAATTTGAACACAAGCAAATAAAGAAATATAAAGTGTAGAAAATTTAAGGCTTAATTACTGATGTGGTTCCTTAAGTAATTTATTGGTTACATTTTAGTCTCATAAGTTTTTAACGTTACAATTTGGCCCTTTTAAGTCATCTTCCATCAACTAAATAAATCCCACCGTCAAAACCGTTAACCCAATATCTAAGGTGAATACACATTGCAAGTTGTCGCGTCACAGTTTACATGTGCCTATTTAACGTTTTGGCAAAATATTGACGGTGAAGATTTATTTGGCTACCAGATACTAACTTAAGAGACCAAATTGTAACGTTAATAACTTATGGGACCAAAATGTAACCAACAAATAACTTAAGGGACCAAATCAAGCCAAAATTTAAATATCATTTCTAGAAGCATAGACAGAGCTGCAGCAAACGCTATAGTTGTTGCCGCTAAAGCCACAAGCAAATACCCCAAACAGATCATTAATCTAATAGTAAATACACCTTCAATTGCAAATCCTTCTTCGATGTTGGGTACAATAGTGTGTGGTAAAAGCATTAGAAGAGAAACCATTGAACAAAAGAAGGCTACTGCATCTGATAAAATAAACACAATGAATTTGTTATCTTGCAAGAACATTGGTATTCCTTTCTGGTTGTTACCTCCAGGTACAGTTATCACGGCTGCAAAGGTGATTGTCGCAATAAGAGTTGCCACTAACATGCAAGGGTTTGATCTATTCTTTATCCAATTCTTCCCTTCTTCAATCAATGGTTTATGTTCTTCAATGAACACTTCCCGGGCTGTTTTACCATCTTTGTTTTTAACTTCTTTATGGAGAGGGTCATCCAATTTTTCTACTTCCTGTTAATTAATGACGTATGAAGTTATGCTTTCAATGACTTTATACAATTTAGACAACACTACATGCGGTATTCTTTAACTTAATTAAAATTTTCATGTAAAGTTAAATATTGCTTTATGTTTAACAATGTTTTCAGATCAAATTTTATCTTTCATATATGTTACCAAAAGTCTTATTACTTAGACCATTTAAATAGATAAACTTCTTCTTCAATTCATCAAGATAACATCAAAACTACATATTTATTGTTCCAATATCTAATTCAATAAAATTAACATGTTCTTTTTTAGTTTTGATTTGAAGAATGTGACGTCGTTGTTGTCAACCAAAGGTGTACTTGTGGTGTTGAGTGGTGAAATATTATTGATATTATACTATTCAATGAACATGTATACAATTTATAACTTAAATCAACAAATAATGAAATTTATTTCAACCGTGTAAACATTTTAAAAGATAGAGGTTAAGTTAACTAGGAAATTACTAAGAATGTACTTATGAGATTAAATTAAACAAACCTGAAACCACTTTAACTCTCTTCGCATTTGAAATGGTGCAACTAAACCTGATCCTTTTTTAGAATAAAACCTTGCTGCCAGATGTGATGCAGTGTTACTTGATTCATCTAATTGCAAGACTAAAAGCCTGCAAATTATTGGCATCTTGCATAGAAGTCTCATTACGTTTTCTTGCCTGTTCTTGATAGCAATTTGAATCACATACCCTTCATTTGGAATGTGAGTCCAAACCAAATCAGGAAAAAAGTGAAAACAAGTCTTCAAAATCTCAACTATGCCAGATGATGTTGCATTGAAAATAATTTCTGGACTCACGAAAGATTGCCAGGATTGATAGCGATTCATGGTTGAAGCTTGTGACAAAACAAGTTCAGCCAATCTCACCGCAGATACATGTCTCAACTTTGCTTTTCTAATTTGCTTTATGCGCGGAGCTGCAAACGAAATTGTCTATTTTATATAAAATGTTGACTTAATTAATGATTTGGTCCCTTAAGTTATTTGTTGGTTACATTTTGGTCCCATAAGTTATTAACGTTACAATTTGGTCCCTTAAATTAGTATTTGTTAGCCAAATAAATCCTCACCGTCAGTCTTTTGCCAAAACGTTAAATAGGCACATGTGAACGATGATGTGACAACTTGCAATGTGTATCCACCTTAGACATTGGGTTAACGGTTTTGACGGTGGGGATTTATTTGGTTGACGGAAGATGACTTAAAGGGACCAAATGGTAACGTTAATAACTTATGAATTAAAATGTAACCAACAAATAACTTAAGGGACCACATCAGTAATTAAGCCTAAAATGTTTTAAAACAACCAAAAGACAAGAGAATGATACATCTAGAGAATCTATGGGTTATGGTTCCCCACAAGGATAACATACCAATAGCGTGAAGTGCATTCCATATTTTATTTTCAAAATAAGCTTGATTGGGTGGTGAATATTCAAGTTCCACAGGAACCCCTGATATAGTTTCAGAAATGTTAAATTTCAGTTAGGAAGAAGAGTATTACAATCAAGCAATTAGTACCAGAAAAGAATTGTGCTTAAAAAAAATTCTTACATTGGTAAATGAATTTTTCCGAGCCCACATACTTGTTTTCACTTGGAAAGTGTGATGGCGATTTCGACAGTACATTAAGTATAATGCTTCCATTTGAATCAGATATTGTGGCCAAGTTAGGGTAGCGCTGTAGAAGATGCAGGGTGATTTCTATGCATGGAAGATTTAAAGAGGATATAAACAGATATGAAATAGTATTTTCTTTGTTAGGTTATAAAAGAAGCAAAATTATGAACTATGAAGATAGTATAACATTATAAACTTAATAACTTGTTCTATGTCATGAATCAGGACTGAAAAGAGTTGCAGTATTTACACAATCAGCAAAGAATTTCAATTACCGTGAAATCCGGAGGCAGTGAGAAAAGCAACAAGTTTACTAGCAGAAGGACCAGAAAATGGACAGCCAGGTCTCTCATCTGTCGTATTCATTAAAAGATACCAAATCATCTCTTTACATCTTGTAGAAGTAATACTATTGATGAGTGGTATGAATCCTTTAAAATCAGTAACTTGTGTAACCGAAGGATTTTTAGCCACCAATGCTTTTGCAGCCTTAACGCTTTTGCCCATTGCAACATAGTGAAGGCAAGTACAACCCATAAAATCCAATTCTGTGAGCATATTTGCATGCATATGCTCCACCAACTTCTCAACAAGGTACCATTGAGCTCCTACAGCTGCAACATGGAGTGCAGTCCTACCATACACCGTAACCTTCGCTGTCAACGCACTTGGATCGTTATCAATAAAAGCCTTTGTGGATTCCCAGTCGCCTTTCAGTATTGCAGAGTGAAGGGGTTGGTAGTAACTGTGGTTAAATCCTCTAGCTTTTGGCAATAATAGTATGACACAACATTAGTTTGTACCAAAGGAGAAAAATATAGTTAACTACAATATTTTAATATTGCATACTTAGGCCTACTATAACACAATCCAAAACATTATTTTGTTGCTACTAACCCATAGTTGGTTTCTGAAGAAAAATAAGAAATAAATATCATACCGAACTCGGTGACAGCAGCCTTGACATGATCAGAAGATATAAGTGGACTCGACTCTGCATATGCTGATGCCATATCTATTGGGAGCTGAAAATTAATTCAAATGGATAATAAAAATATGCAGGAGAAAAGAAAAACATGCATAATCACACTAATTTAGCTCTTCCTTATATAAGAGTTTGAAATGTGTGTGTCTACACTAATTTCTTTTTGAGTAGTGCTAAATCAAACGAAGGAATGCACCACGAAATTATCCCAAACAAAAAAGCAACCAAATAAAAGTTTGACTTGTGCTTTGAAGACTCCAATAGAGGTTGGTTCATACCTCACACGTAAGGCTGTGGACTCAACTTATTGCCTGCATAAACGTTTTTTCTTATAGTTGAAAGTTGTGATGTAGTTAGTGAAAGACAAAAATTTATGTTTTTGTCAGGTCTCTTGACTCTAATTTGCCCTGTTCCGAAAACTGTTTTACAAATAAAAAATCATACAACTGAAATTGTTCTGTCCGATCCTTATTTTTTTAGCGGATGAAATGCATCGTTAGAGATACATGCTAATATTTGTATGATTGTTTTAAGGTTAGGTGGCCAAAAAAGGTATATAAAAAAATGTGACCCTGTTCGTCGTATTAATTATGTCGTCTGGATAAAGTGAATTCGTTTTTCTTTGCATCCACATGAAAGAGGAAGACTTTGTTTCTATCCAAAAAAGAAAATGAAAAGGAAAAAAAGAGGAAGACTTTGTTTCTATTAAAAAAGAAAAAGAAAAAAAGAAATTTTTTATGGAGGGCCATATTATTGGATGAGACGGTGGCTGAGCCAAGAATTTTTTTATGGAGGAGCTATATTTTGTTGTTTTATCGTATTATTGTCGGTGACGTTGAATATCATAATTTTCAAATGTTAGTGCAATAAAAAGAGCGGAAAGACGGACACGTGAGTGCCTGTCTTTTCACTAGTGTCACTATAAATATAATCAATAAGAAATTATCGTTATTTTATGTTTATTTTATATACAGACAAACCAAAATACTCTGAGTTGATAAATCATTTTGTTATATGTTTTGACAATAATTTATAGATAAATCGATGTACGGATAATTTCTATTAATATTTAAGAATTATAATCAAAATTATACAGACAAACATAATAAAATATACACACATGTTAGTGCAGTAAAAAGAACGGACAAACAAACACGATCATGCTCGATTTTCCGCTAGTTTGTATAATTGTTGTAAATTTAGGTGACCAAAAAATGTTTAAAAATGACACTGCTCGTCGTATTGAATATCATTGGATTAAATAAATTTGTTTTCTATTGCTACATAGAGAGGAAGACTTTGCCAATTAAGGTTGATTTAATTGTTCGACTTTCGCTGTAAATGTAAGGACCTTGTTGGTTGATATATATGTTTTTACACTGATTTTTGGTAAACAACTGCTGGTTTAAATATAGTTACTTGCATGATCAACCAATAAATCTTAAGGACATATCGCGCTTCGTTATTTCCCATAAAGTCATTATCGTTCTTGAAAAACTAAATAAACAGAAGTAAATAAAGCAATCGAATTCAACCCAGTCGAATTCAATTGAAGTAAAGTTGGATGAAAACAAATGAATTGCTCAAAAGAAACAAGTAAATTGTAAAGACATTTAAGAAAACAAACTTAAATTGCATTGATTGAATGTAAATTGGTACACATGTTCATACATTGCAACTTGTGACTCGTTTCTCGCTTCCATACGGATAATTTGAGTGTAAGTTTTGTGTATGATTGGATCGTGACCTCCTTTTCCTTGCGAAAAACTACTATTTATACTAATAGGAAAAACTACCTAGATTTGAATTTAAAACTATAACAGCTACAAACTAACAATGCTTATCCATTCGATTTGAATTTTGAATACATATGTCTTGGAAATATCTGTTGCTTGACCTTATCCGAGAAACTGCTCTTCGATACCCGTACCTGTCGAACTGAAACACACGCTTCAAGCATTCCTGGCAAGTCCAACTTCAATTCACACATATAAGAACAAGAGAACATTCTTTGTTTCTTCGATGACAAAGTCAAACATGTTTTGACTGCATTTAATATATCTCTTCAAAAATATTAGCTAACAATATGTACCTATGTAAGCGTACTTTGAGTCTTGAGGATGGGATTGAGTATGTATTTAATTAAGATGGGTACATATATTCATGTTATCCGTCCCATATCCGTGTTTTGAAAGTGGAGAAAACTAAAATACATACCCATACTCAATCAAAATAGGGAAAACCCATCAAATTTGGCTGGGTTTGGGTAGATACCCGCAGTTTTGATGCCATGTCTATTCCTAACACTAATGAGTCCTCAGAGCCTAACTCACTTGAACTTCTCTGGGTATCTTTATACTACAAGTATTACTTTTTTCTGGATGATAAATAGGGTAGTAGATGTAGTATTTAATTTTCTACTAAATTTGTTTATCTTGCAGAATTTATATTGTTTTTGAATGATTTTATGCTTGTATGTTTATTATGTCTTAATTAATCGAGTATCAGGTACCTGGACAGTGGCTGCTCTCGATATATGACAAGAGAAAGACATATGTTCAAAGATGTGATCATGAAACAAGGAGGTATTGTAGTATTTGGAGGAAACCAACAAGGAAAGATTGGACATGAATCATTTGTAACTTTTCTATCTCTATCAATAATGTTTGGTATGTTGATGGATTCAGACACAATCTTCTTAGTATTAGCCGGTTTTGTGATAATATGGTCTTAAAGCAGTATTTGACAAGAACACATGTACAATTATCAATTAATTTGACCAATCCACAATAATCATAGGTAAGAGAAATGGCAATGTTTATAAAATAAATTTTTCTAAATTGGTTGAACAAAAGGTTGTTTGCCTCAGTCAGTGAATGATGAAAAGTGGCTCTGGCACAAAATATTAGGACATGTTACTTGGATGTTAATCTCTAAGCTTAACAAGTTGAAACTAGTCAGGGGACTACCAGAACTACACCATCATTCAGATGTTATTTGTGGAGCATGCCAACGAGGAAAGATTGTCAAAACTATTTTCAAACCTAAGAACATATTGTCACCACCTCCAGACCTTTGGAACTACTTCACATTGATATGTTTGGACCAGTTGGAACAACATCAATCATTGGGAAGAAAATGGACTATTCATAGTTGATGACTACAATATGTGGACTTGGGTGAAATTTCAAAGAACCAAGAATGAAACATATGAAGTGTTTAGCATCTTCTGCACACAAGTACAAGCTGAAAAGGAATTAAAAAATCCTTAAGGTCATAAGTGATCATGGAGGAGAGTTTAAAAATAAGTCATTTGAATCTTTTTGTGTGAAACACATCGAATTCTCCATGAGTTCTCTTCTCCTAAAACTCCAAAACAAAATAGGGTTGTAGAGAGAAAGAACATATCTTTGCAAAAGTGCAGGATCCATCATCTTGCTTTTTGGTACCCTCGACCCTTGTAAAACTATTGTAATTGAATTTTGGATTAAATATGTTTTTATTTTTTTATAAATATATATTTTTTGTTTTAATCTCTATAAATTTTTCAATCACTACTTTTGGTCTCTATTTTTAAAATCAATTCATGTGTAACATGTGTATTTTTTAATAAAATGGTCTCTATTTTTAAAATCAATTCATGTGTAACATGTGTATTTTTTAATAAAATTGTGTAGAATATTGTAGAGCTCTCTCTTGAAAAAAAAATCTAAAAATTAGTTTTTTTCCAACAAAACATGAATTAAATATGAATTTTTAATCGCCAAAAATATTAAAATTCATATTTAATTCACGTGTTGTTAAAAATTCCATTTTTTTTTAGAGATTCTTATATATTATAAAAAAAATTCATTTTTATTCAAAAATATGAATTTTACATATGAATTTTCTCAAAAAGAAGGACCAATATAAAAAATTTTACATTTTTATTCAAATATATGAATTCTACATATGAATTTTCTCAAAAAAAATTCTTTTTGAGAAAATGGGTGTTATATGTTTGTTATCACACCTGATTTTGTATTCAAACAGGTGTTATATGTGCGGTTTTACACCTATTTTAGTGTAAAAGTGGGGATACAAATACATATATCACACCAGTTTATTAGAAAAAACAGGTACAATATGTTGTTTTTATACCCAATAAAAAACAGGTGTCGTATCTCAAACTTACAACACCCGATGATATAACCCCGGCAAAAAACAGGTCTTAAATCTCAAAAAAACAGGTTTTGTATCCCTGATTTGCACTAGTGGAAGGACCAAAAGTGAAGATTAAAAACTTTTCGGGGGCTAAAAATTGAAGAAATATTTTAGAAGGACTAAAACAAAAAGTTGACATATTTATAAAGATCAAATTTATATTTAACCCTTGAGTTATCTACCTTTGAATTGTCTACTTTTATTGACTTTAGACTAAAAAATAAAGAGAATGTGAAAAATGTGGAGTCATATAAAGAGAAAAGATATGGGCGAAAATTTCAAAGATGGGATAAATAGATAGTTTGTTAAAAAAAAGATATTTAAGTGATTTTTCCTCCCTAAAAGGTAGAAAATTCTTCTCCAAAACAACTACACTATGAGCATCCACATTGGGGACAACCATTTTTGGATACTTAAATAGATCTCATGTGTACACATTACTCATTTATAATTTTTAATAGCAGTATCTTATAAACACTCAATCCCTCCAACTCAGATTCTAACACAAATTTCTTAAATCAGACTCACTAATCAACTAACAATAACTTTATATCATTATACTTTAATTTTTTAATATTAAAAAAGTGTGAGTCTCACTTATTAGGATGGTCTAATATCATCATTTTGAATGCATGAATTGGATTTTTAATAACCTCAGTGAGCAGCGTATTGGTTGTCATAGTACAAATTGGAAGACAACTTTAATGATCACTTGTTGGTTCATGTGGACATGGAGAAACAAAACTATTTTTGAAGAGAATTTTCAGCAACCAAATAACCCTAGCTTCGCGATCCAAAGTTTTGCTCGAAGGATAGACCTGTGTTCGAACCAACGGCCTGATCGCAATATTCAAATTAACGAGACAATCTACATAGGGTGGAAGAAACCCCCCTAAAGGTTGGATTAAACTCAATAGTGACGGTGCTTGCAAAGAAAGTGGAGAATATTCAGGTTGTGGTGGCCTCTTCTGCGACACTGAAGGGAGATGGTTAAAAGGCTAAATTCAAAAGATTGGAGTGTGTGATGCATGCACTTCATTCTGAAATGTGGGGCATATATCTTGGTTTAGAGATGGCTTGGCAAGAGTACATTATGCAACTCATTGTTGAAGTGATTCTAAAATCTTGAATGACATGGTTACAAAAAACTGCAAGTTTAGTGGCTCAGTTCTCTTATTGGTGCAGCACATTTGAAAACTCAAGGCTATGGCTTGGCAAGTCCAATTTCGTCGTACTTGGAGGGAGGGTAACCGATGTGTTGATTGGTTGAATAACTTTAACTTTTTTCTAGACTCTTTTAATTGTATCAGAATGGAGATTCCGTCCAGTGAGCTCCATATACTTTTTTTGCTGACATCTCCGACGCTTCCATACCTAAGAATGTTCGGCTAATTTCTTAATTTTCTTTTGACCTTTGAACCTCTTTTGTACCAAAAAAAGAGAGATGCAGGATCAATTTTAAGTACGACAATTATTATTTTTATAAAAAGATGAATCTCAATTGCAAAAAAAAAAAAATACCGCTTCTTCAAGTTAATCAAACAATTGATATTTTTTTGTAGTGGTCGGGTTTTGAATCCCGGACATTGCATATTTTATGCATTGTCCTTACCAACTAAGTTAAGCTCACAAGGACATCAAACAAATTATATATTTCGACGATAATATAATCCAAAAATATTAGTTATTTAATAAATCTGTAAAAAAAAATAGTTTCTTATAAATGTGATCAAAGGAAGTATATGATAACAATTGTTAACCAAACGTGTTTTAGGAGTTTTGTAAAACGTATTTTGTAAGATTCATATTCTTTTATTGATTTATATAAATTATCTGATTGTTACTAAAAAATATTTAGGAGTTTTTTTATTTCTAATTTTCAAGTTGGCCTCCAAACGTGTTTTATGTTTGTCAAGTGTCCATTTCTAATGAACAACTAACTGAAAAGACGAACTTATGGTAACGTTTTGAACCAAATTAGAATGTTTAAAACAAAAGGGACCACTTTAAAACCTAAAATAAATGTAAGGTACTAAATATGCAATTTTGCTAACATAAATTAATATTATTAATCAAGGTTATGTTTGGAAAAAAAAAATTAAATGCCTGAAGTAATTTATTTAATTTTTTTTAAGGACCAAAATTTTTTGTTTAAAGACTTATATTTAGGGACATGACTTTTTTCAAAAATGTTAATAATTAGGGACGAGAGAATATATTTCTTTTTTTTTCTTTCAACTTTAAAGTTTTTTATGTATACCAAAAATTTCAATAAAAGTGGTCTCTCCTAATTCAACCGATAAGAATGTCAAAATTAATAGATCAAACGTTATGATCAAAATTCAAATCTTAACTATTTTACTTATATGTGAATTTCCAATAATTTTTATTTTTATTTTTTTTAAGGAGTCATTTCGTCTATATTCAAATATATACACGCCTGAAAAGTCCTATACTTATCAAAATAAAATTTCAATCGATAAAACGGGTTGTTTTAATTTTTTCCCTATTCAAATTTTAAAGATTACATTCTCCACAATAGTCCTTTGCTTATCTAAAAGACACGCTTTATAGATTCCCATTTAGTGGATGGCAGGCAACTTCCTATTTCCTTTCTTCATGATTGATTGATGTTGAGCTTAACTATATTTGAGAGACATTCATCCATAGACGCAAACATAAATGAATAATGTTTAGCTACACACATCTAAAAATGTTTTTTTCTCAAAATACTAAATTATTATATTATCAATTTCATTTTTATTATTAAAAAAAAGACTTTAATGTGTTTGTCCAAACATTATTCATTTATGTTTGTATCTATAATAGAATTTCTCCTATATTTGATGCATTATTTGTATTTATATCTATTGAATAAACGTCATGAGACGAAGAAGTACCATTTGTATGAGCATTTCTAAATTAAAAAAAAAAAAAAAATTGCTTAAATATTAGGTGTTGATTTTTTTATACTTACTTTCATATAAGGTGAAGTTTATGACGTAATACTACATTACATATGATCTATTTTTAAAAGTATGAGTTATACATTGATTTCATCCCCATAATCAGTCATCATTCATAAAGAGGCCTAATCAATATTGTTTAAGTATTACTTTTATAGATGTTGCTTAGCTTCTCTCAAACAGTATAAAGAATGATCAAGGGAAACTCAAAGTCTTCTCTCAATATAGAGCCAAACTAAAATGAAACTTGGGGTTCTCAATAGGCAAACCACTTAGAAATAGAATTCTTAAAGTGATGGTAAATGGGGCATAACCTCTTAATTTATAACCGTACAACCCTAAGTACTATCTATTATAGGTCTTAGTGTTTAGACTTACGCTTTGTTTCTATACAAATTATATTAAGTGTTCAAAAATTCATTATCTATTAACCAATTTTATTAAGGTCTAAACATCATAAAATAAATCACAATTTCGCTCCGTTTTTATTAAAATTTAAAACCAAAATCTATAATTAATTGTAGCCCACCAAATAGAGGTAATATTCTTTGATCACCATTATAGAGTTGCAGGGTCAATTTTTAGTACGACAATTCTCTTTTATAAAAAAGATGAATCTCAACTTGCATCAATAGAATTATAATCTCCAAGAAGAAAAAAAAACATTGATTGTCCAATTTAACTGTTTCCATAGGTCAAAACATCTTAGCGCAAATGAAAATGAATATGAAGATTTATCATCTCCAAATTATGCATTATATTCTCTTGATATTTACATGAAAATGGAAATGAAGATTTACTAGGTGTCCTTTAATGTCATTGATTCAGATTGTTTGAAGGATGCCCCAAACATTTGTTTGATAATCATTGATTTTTCAATAGCATAATTTCATTATGCAGAAAGGGACACGTGTGTCCTTCCTTCACGTTTTGATTTGTTTCAAACATATATCTTCTTTCATACTTAAAAATCAAACAACAAATTATCACCGTTCTTCTGATCCCGTCTTGACATTTACTCAATGAAAGTCATACCACCTTATACTAGACCCTTTTTCAAAGGGTAGGACACATACATCGATTCTGTCAAATAAAAGAACAATAATTGTTAGGGAGAACATTGGAAAAAATGTAGGGTTAAATATGTTTTTAATCTTTATAAATATATTAACTTTTCATTTTAATCTCTCAAAAATTTTCCTTCAACTTTTAATTTCTATAAAAATTTCAATCACTACTTTTAGTCGCTGTTTTTAAGTTAATTTTTGTTTTTTTAATGAAATTGTGAAGAAATGTGTAGAATATTGTAAAAATGTTTCCCAAAAAAATTATAATTTTTTAAATATAAAAAAAACATAAATTAAATATGAATTTTTATCCGTAAAAAATATAAAAACTCATATTTAATTCATGTTTTGTTAAAAAATTCTATTTTTTTTATAAGAGACAAATGTGAAGGTAGAAAACTATTAGAGACTATAAGGTGAAGAAATTTTTTAGAGGGACTAAAACAAAAAGTTAACATATATATAGGGACCAAAATCATATTTAACCAAAAAAAATATTGCTAATACTCTTCAAAATTACACTCTCTGTTTCACCTTATTTGTCGCCTTTGGAGGATAACTTTGTTTCACTTTAATCGTCGCTTTCAAGTTTCAATGCAACATTAATTATTGGTTTGTCAATATGTAATACTCTTACCTATTTATTGTAGAGAGAGAAATAATATAATGAAAAAAATGGCTAAGGGTAGTATAGAAAAAACACAAAAAATTTCATCAAAAATAACAAATTTTATTTGATTTATTGGTGTGTGTAATTTCCTCAAAACGACAAGTATTATGAAACAGAAGGAGTAATATCTATCCAATAAAAAAACAATAAATGTAAGAGTTGTTGTCCCCGATAATTCGGAGGCCCTGTTATAATCTTGACAATTTTTCATTCAAAAATAATTGAAAAAAATCTAAAACTATTCATATTGACAAACAACTAAGTTGTAGTTAAATATATGCGTAGTGGTTTAAGAAGGGCTTTTACCTACAGATAAATAGGCATTTGCCTATGGATAATACATAATTCAAGCAAAATTGTTGTCTTTCAGACTTTTAGCTAGAGAAAAAAGATATTTACTTGCGGATTTGGAACGTAGGTACAAGTCTGCTTTTCGGGGCCCTGTACCAAGGGCCTTGTTGCACTAACTCCCTTCCATTAGACGCAAGCAAACTTAATATGTTTCATTCATAATAAGCAATACAAGAAGGGATTACATCAAAAGTACTGCTTGAAAGCATGAGATAGGGTTGCTCGTGCAAGAGCATGAGCGCTACCTTTTGCTTGAAGCCTAGTAAAAGTTACTACAAGGTCGTTATAGTGATTAAGTAAGGTTCTATAGTTTTGGATGATCGAACAATACTCAGAGAGATTAATCTTACCGTTGTGCACATCATCCACAACCATTTTACAATCCAGCTAAAAAACATCTTGTGGTATTCTGAGGAATAAATCCATTGAATTCCTTCGTACAAACCCCAAGCTTCACCCTCCGCAATTGTCATCACAACCTTACAATAAGTTGTCATAGCAACAATGAATGTGCATTCCTCATCACGAAGACATGCTCTCAAAGGAGATTGGCAGGCTTAGAAAGCTAAGACATCTTATCGGCAATGAACTCTCTTTGATTCAATTAAAAGATAGTATTGGAGAGATGACATCCCTACAAACGCTACATAAAGTTGAAGGTTTGCATTTTGAAGCTGGATGATTTCAGAAATTAAAGGAACTGTATGTTGGAAACTTAGATGAATTAAGAGATATTATTATCGACATAGGAGCTTAATAAAAAAGACAGATGTTATGTTGATTTCTAGCTCCTTTATTGAGATCTCAACTAAGTTGACACTTCAACCATTACGAACCATCTACATCACACTCAAATTATATAAATCATAGAATAGAGAAACAGAATTTAAGTAACTTACAATGGGGGATATAAACCCAACTCATTCAAATAATCAACAAAACTTTAAAAGTATGCAGACTAACCCCAATAATTATATGAGTTTGTTATATCAAAGTTTGTTATAACAAAACACAAATTTAAGGCTTAATTAATGATTTGGTCCCTTAAGTTATTTGTTGGTTACATTTTGGTCGCATAAATTATTAAAGTTACAATTTGATCCCTTAAGTTAGTATATGTTAGCCAAATAAATCTTCACCATCAGTCTTTTGCCAAAACGTTAAATAGACACATGTGAACGGTGACGTGACAACTTGCAATGTGTATCCACCTTAGACATTGACTTAACGGTTTTGACGGTGGGGATTTATTTGGTTAGCGGAAGATGACTTAAAGGGACCAAATTGTAAAGTTAATAACTTATGAGACTAAAATGTAACCAACAAATAACTTAAGGGACCATATCATTAATTAAGCCAAAATTTAATTTTATGTGAAAAATAATACGAAAAGCACCTAAGAAAATATTCCTGAGTTTTGCTCTAATTTACATCAGGTGGATGACGATGTGTAAAATTAGTTGACACTTCATCAGTTCATTGTTCACGTCATTATTGACTAACTGTCGAGTAACATTTGTTTAGCAGAATGTCCTAATTGAAAAAATATATAACAGTCCATGGATTTGATTACACCTTTTTAAAGTTTAGGGTCTTATTTAATTTATTTTCAAATGGTTTAGGAATCTACAAATTCATTAAACCAACAAGAAACAATGTTGTATTAAATTTTGTTTCTTGGTTTTGGTTCATTCGTAGAGCGTGTGATAATTCTAGTTTCATTGGTAGAGCGTGTTGTAATTCTAGTTTTATCTTTTCTAATTGGTGTAATAATCCTTTAATATGTCTACAAGCATCTAAGGATTGTATCTTTTTAAATTGTAAGGGTTTGAGTACCCTTTGTACTCCTTATAATTCAACTCTTTGGGCAGAGCAAACCGGTGCACTAGAGCTCCTGCATTACGTAGAGTCTGGGAAGGGGTCCCACCATTTTAGTGTATTGTACGCAACCTTACATTGTTTTTTCACAAGTGACAGTTTCCAGGACTTAAACCCGTGGGATCACAGAAAGAAGTGAAAGATATGGCTTCCAACGTTCTTTTGAACAAGGAACAAGCAATTCTAGAGGAAACAGGAATGCCAAATGGCACGACCCTCGAGTGGCTGCTCTTTACGTCGAGGAACCTGAGGTTGTGGGATTTGAAGCGCCAAGAAAAAGATTGGTTGATTGGATGGTAGAGGGAAGGGAAGAGCGCACTGTGGTGTCTATGGTGGGTATGGGAGGGCAAGGAAAAACAATTATAGCCAAGAAAGTTTTTGACAGCAAGAATATCATTGGACACTTTGATTGTCGTGTATGGATTACAGTGTCTCAATCATATAATGTTGAAGGGTTGTTGAGGGACATGTTGCTAAAACTTTACAAACAAAAAGAAGAAAATCCTCCTCATGGTATTTATCAAATGGATCAAGGATCATTGACTGATGAAGTGAGGAAATACTTGCAGAAAAAGAGGTACGTTGTCGTGTTTGATGATGTTTGGAATGTACATTTTTGGGATGATATTGAATTTGCTACAATTGATAGTAAAAATGGAAGTAAGATATTTATAACAACAAGGAACATAGATGTTGTCGTGTCTTGTAAAAAATCTTCTTTCATTGAGGTGCTTGAGTTGCAGCCTTTAACTCATAAACAATCTTTGGAGTTGTTCAATAAGAAGGCATTCAAATTTGATTATGGTGGGTGTTGTCCAAAAGAGCTCATTGGTATAACTAATGGAATTGTTAAAAAATGCAAGGGTTTACCGCTAGCAATTGTTGCCATCGGTGGACTTTTATCTACAAGAGAGAAAAATGTGTATGAGTGGCAGAGATTTAGAGAAAATCTAAATTTAGAGCTAAAGACAGATACACATCTGATTGGGATAAGAGAAATTTTAAGTTTACGTTATGATGATTTGCCTTACTATCTCAAGTCATGTTTGTTGTATTTTGGAGTATATCCAGAAGATTATGAAGTTAAATCGAAGAGAGTAACTCGACAATGGATAGCTGAAGGGTTTGTGAAGGAGGAAAAGGGAAAGACAATGGAAGAAGAGGCAGAGGGATATCTTACAGAGTTGATCCATACGTGATATGATCCTTGAAAAAAAGGTTGCCATGTTCATGATCTAATACGTGATATGATCCTTGAAAAAAAATGAGGATTTTAATTTTTGCAAGCATATTAGTGATGATGGACAGACTTCCTTAGGTGGAATAGTTCGGCGCCTATCAATAACAACCACTGAGGATGTTTTCAGGGAGTACATCGATCAATCTCATGTTTGGTCACTATTTTGTTTTGGAAATACAGAAATCTCCTCGTCCGTTTCTATAGAAATCCTTACAGAGTACAAGTTATTGAAGGTTCTTGATTTTGAAGATTTTCTGATTAAGAATATTCCTAATAACTTGGGAAATTTCATCCACTTGAAGTATTTAAGCTTGAACAATTCAGATTCTGGATTTAAAGTCCCAAAGTCCATTGGCATGCTCCAAAACCTAGAGACCTTGGTTCTAAGTGATGATATTGAGTTCCAGACAATATCAAAAATGTCTTAATGTTGTTCAGTTAATGAAGATGCTCTCTTTCATTTAGATTTTTTAAATGTACTTCGTATATGATACATGATTCAGACAAAAGCTGCTATATATTACAAGAACAGTAATTATAAATAAAGATAAATAAATTAAAAAACATATCTTGACCCATGACGAGTCCATGACCCAAAATCAACACAAATCGCAAAATCTAACACTCTTCTGGTTTAGGGTATCGGTTTCAAACGATCCCTTTTTCAACGCTTTCTTACAGCTTCTCTCTCGAACGGTTTTTCGATCCGTTGAATTTGATCTTCCATTGCGGCGATTGAAGAGTTATCAGAGCTCGCCGATGAAGATATCGATGAAAATTCGAATTCTAGAAGAACTTCCACTTTCCTCAACGTCACTCAGCGAAGTCGTAAGTCTTCATTCATCCTCGTAGTTTCTATTTTGTTGAATTTTGTGATTTTGATTTTGAATTCGATTTTG
>Ga0315914_1004166_pt1 | contig 21676 bp, 9 predicted proteins | sample MpolenodulesMG_FD_203920 | JGI IMG/M metagenome (GOLD analysis project Ga0315914, IMG submission 203920) | Medicago polymorpha root nodule microbial communities from Los Angeles, California, United States - elongated nodules | ecosystem: Host-associated > Plants > Roots > Nodule | place: USA...
CCCTCTCTAAATATCTCTTGTATTCGTCATATAAAATAGCAAGTGGAATCTAGAGCCTGGTCTTTTCACTAACAGTTAACCACTGAAAGAGCCGATACGACGAACAAAGAGCCTAAAGGGGCCTATAATATAGCTCATATCTTTTACGATGGAAATTATGACTATTGGAAAGAGTGCATGAATGTTCACATTCAATGGGTCGATATGGATTTCTGGGACATCGTTGTTTATGGGAGGTTTCAACCATCACAAAGACAGTGTTTTCATAGACAAGCCTAAAGCCGATTGGACGGATGATGATAGGAAAAAGGTCCAATACGATTAGAGAGCAAGGGATATACTCATTTTATCCCTTGGCGTAAACAAGTATCATTCAGTCTCACAATGCAAGACCACTAAAGAAATGTTGGACGCCTTGGAAACCTTCCATGAGGGTACCGAGGACATTGAGCAATCAAAAGGAAATACCCTCATCCAACAATATGAGTTATTTCACATGGAGGATGGTGAAACTATATCCTCCAAGCAAATGAGATTCACTCACATTGTTAAAAAATTAAAAAACATAGGAAAAAACATATCAAACCAAGATTGTACTAATAAGGTTTTAAGATGCATAGTTAGGGAATGGCAGCCCAAAGTCACCGCCATTAAAGAATCTCAAAACCTCAATAATATTGGAATCAGTACTCTTTTTGGCAAGCTCATAGAGCATGAGCATGAGATCCTAAAGTTGAAAGCTATTGAGGAAGATATCAATAAAAGGGAGAATAATTCCATTGTGTTAAAAGACTCCTCGTCTGTTGCAAGTTCTTCTTTTCAAGAAGAAAGTAACTCTTATGAAGATTCACTTAACGAAGAAGAAATGAGGCTATTCATAAGAAGACACAATCACTACATTGAAATAAATGGGCTGAAACATAGTGACAAGAAATGGATCAACTTTAGAAAGGCATCATTCAAGGTAAAAGAATCGAAGAAATATGAGAAAGTTGTATATTGCTATGGATATAGAAAAATCGGTCACTACAAGAGTGAATGTCCGAAGCTAGCTAAAGTTAAAGGAAAATCTAACTCCTCTTGAAGGTTAAGATGAAGAGGGGCATATATTTCTTGGGAGGATGATGACATGACATTCATACTTACTGAATTCGAGAATGATGAAGTTGCACACTTGTGCTTCATGGGTCACATGAAAAAGCAAAATGAAGTAATTTATTCCGACTCCGAATCTAATCCTTCATTTGAAGAATTACAACAAGATCTAGTAGATATGTATGGTGACGCTATGAAAGATTTTGAGAAATTAATTTTCCAAAAGAAAGATATTTTAAAATTGGAAGTCGAGCTTTCACAACTTAAAAATGATTCTGAATGTCTGAAAGATGGCCATGCATCTCTAATAAATGAGAAAATTGTAATGTCTTATATTGAGTCACCTAAGCAAAATCCACCCTAGTATGACTCAAATATGATGGATTTTGCGAGTTATGAAACTTGTCCTAGTTTACATGAAGAGATTAAACCTCTAACTCTCAAACTAGAACAATTCTCTAAGAATGAAATGGTATTTACTATGAAGTCAAAAGTCATAAGGACCTCTCTTAAGAGGCATTATAAATGATACTCTTATGTTAACAAAAATGACAATAGAAATTCTAATAAGCACAACATTAGGTGTCACTATTATAAAAGACTTGGTCATACCACACCTCATTGTCACATTAGAATAGTTGAAGTTCCCAAGGGTGTAATGATGTGGGTGCCCAGAAACATAGATTGTATAAAAAATCCAAAGACTCAACTATGGTTGGGGGCCTATAGGCTTCAAATTGATTAGTGCAAAAAGTGCCTTACAACCATAAAAGTTTCTTCTTGGTTTGTTCTAGGCACTCAAATGTAGGTGTACCCACTAATCCTTTATAATTGGAATTAGGGGACACATCTTAAGATGGCTCTTCAATTTGGATATCTTTTGTTTTTCACTTCCACAGGTTAGGAAAGGTTGGTTTGTTTTTTATTGTGCTATAGGTACGTTTATCATGAGTCAAGTCGAGAACGACACTCCACAATAATATCCTAATATTGTGAGGATATTACGAACAAAAGTGTGTTAAAGGTGTATACGAGGACGTCAAACAATGAACCTCACCATTGCCTTATCATGTTTGGATTGCCACGATAGACCACTCCTTGATTTTCGTTCTTGGAAGCACTTGAATAAGGGAGTAAGTATATAGTTATAGGTAAAAAAATTTCATTTTGTGTCAAATGTGTTTTGCATGCTATGGAAAACACACTTCTTATCACTCAATCTTTTGTTTAGAACTGTGGTTTTAATTTAAATGTTTGTATTTTTACTCATGTTAAAATTGTGATTTTGTGCACGATATATTGTTAACTGTGTATCCCTTGTTGCATGATATCTTTTGTTACCGTGCTATATATTGTATGCTTACTTGTGTACAATTGCGATTGTGTACTTGTGCGTTAATTGGGTTCTCAATAAAATCATGTCTTGATACATTTTATGTACACCATCACACACATGTCTTAATTTAATCCAAACAATTTGTTGCATAAATCAAAATAATTATTGCATACTCATTTGATATTGAATCCTAAATCACCTTTTAAATAATTTCATCGAAAATTAATATTTTTCACTTTTTTTTTAGTTTGAATCAATTCAAACAAATTCAATAAAACGTTTGAATCATATGCTTTGAATTGATTCATTTCAAAGGTGAATTGTATCAAGTGGGCTAGATTTGAAACAAAACTTTGCATTGTGTCATTCCATTGAAAAAAACGAAAAAACCTTTCCCACTTCCTCATCCTTTAGTTATGAATACATAACCTCTAAAACCTCACCACAACACATATTCATCTCTATACCACTTTCAACCACTCAAATCCTTCACAAACTCTCATAATCATGGCCCGTAAATTGAGATTGAAAGTTGCTGGCAAGAAAGGAGAAAAGGGCAAAGTGAATACATCTACAATTGATTTAGTGAATTCATGTTTAAGATTTTCTCAGTGATGAAAATTTTTCACAGGTACATGGAAGAATTATACACTAAGAAAGTTGGTGATAAATTTTATTATGATTTGCATGTAGTGAGAAAATTGGGTTTTGATTTTTTTTAGTTTGCATGAATTTCAAAAGATGGTAACTTTTCTTAGGTTTAAGGACACTTATGAAGAACAACAAGTTAAGGCTTTTTACTGTAATGCTGAGAGACAAGATGATGGTATATCTCTTTTTTAGCATCCAGGTGATGTGGATGCTAAAAAACAAGATCAAAATCAACTAGCCAATGTTCATTTGTTTCCTAAGTTCTCTGGGCCAATTAAGTATATAGCTAGTCTCACTCACCACACCTCATGATGAAAGCGGTTTGGATGATAGAGTTGTAGGTAGGATGCACTACTACAAAGTTTGGAATGGAAACTAGTACTATGATGATAGGATGAGTTCTTGGTTCTATGATCATGTTTGTTTGGCAAAAGGAAATTCTCCAAGTCAAGTTGAAGCTATTTATCAGTACAATCTACAAGAAGAAGCTGAATTGGAAGCTGGGAGTGATATGAATAAGGAGGATGCTGATAATGAAGAAGATAAGGGTGCTCTGATTATGAGCCACCTTCACCTAGCGTTACTCTGAATGATGTGATGAATGAGTTGAAAAGTATGAGACTACATATGGATCAGCAACTTGATGCTCATGACCCTCAATTTAGGGAGATGAGGGCATCTATTCAAAGGTGGGAAAAATCCACAACTTTCAACATGTCCCCTTCACAATACTTCCCATCCCTCAACCATGGTGACTTTTCCACCCCTAAACCAAATGCTCCACCAAATCTGGATGATGCCAATCATGCTCAGTGATGTTTTTATTTTCACGTAATTTTATTTTCACTATAACATTGTGCTTTGTACTCACTTTGCGTTGTAATATTTTTTGTTTGTTTGCATTTTGACTGGTACACTCACTTTTTGAAGTTTTCAAATGGGGAAAATTAGGTTTGTCATCTTGTGTTAAGTTTGTGTTATGTTTGCTACATTATTCTATGATGTTGTGTTATGTCTATATTTGTTAGTTTTGTTAGTATTATGATTGATTGGTATGCACCTTGTGTGTGTGTTTCGATTTCATTATGTTTGTATATGCTATGTCTGGATTGCTTGTATGTTAAGTTTCAGGGGAATCAAAGTGCAAAGTCAATATCATCAACATTTAGTTGACATCATTAAAAAGGAGGGAATATAGTTGCTCCTTCAATAATTTAGTTTAGGATTTGATGATATTTTTATTTAGACGATGTTTTATGTTTCGCTGCCTTTGATTAATTAGCTCAATTGTGAAAGCACCTCAGTCGATCCATGATATAAAGTCATATGTAATAGTGTTCTATGTTTTGGAGTTTCTTTGTAGTAAATTATTTTCTTTCAAAATTATGCTTTTGTGAGTGTTTGATTCGATTCAAAGTGTTACCAAACATTTACGAATCGTATCATTCCTTGTCTTGGGTTCCATTGGTCTTTTGATTATATTTGATACGATTCAGAGTTTTCCTTGAAGTTTTTGAATGAATTCAATTGAGCCCTCTGTAATATGATTTTGGCTTAGTTGATATGTATAAGTGTTCTTTGAATCATATCAAACCTCATGCTCTCCAGATTCATTGTTCTTGTGATTCATATCAATCTTCATGCTCTCTATATTCTCTCATTTAACACTATTTGAATCGTATCATGCTTTTTATGATTCCATTTAATCTCGTTGTTTTGTGAATAAAATCAACTATTTTCATTCACACCTATATATACTCCTACTCACATATTTTCTTAGTAATTGAATCAATTTGCAAAAAGACTCTGAAATCTGCAAACCCTTTCTCTCTACATCTTCTTCAGATCAAACACTTTTTCTAAGAACTTTTCTAGAGTGTGAGGCTAAGATTGTTAGGGTATTATATGACTTTTAAGATTGGTTTCTCTCAAGGGTCTTGGTGGTGGATCAATGACTAAAATGAAATGAAGGCTTTTCACCTCCAAAGGGAATTATAGGGGTTCTTTCTCACATAGTTGTCAATAGCGGCTGCGCCGCCCGCTATCGTGGCGCATAACGGTTTTTTCAATCCAAGCGCTTCTGGCTGCGCCTGCACGTGTCTGATGAATGATGCAATTAATAGCGGACGCGTTTGGCCGGAGCAGTGCGGCGGAGATGAGGTTAACGTGTCTGCTATAGAAAGAGTACGCAGGAAGATGTTTTTGCCCAAAATTTTAAACCATTTTAAGGGCTATTTTGTAATTTGCGAAACCCTAAATTTTCCATATCTACAACAGCCTCTCTCTCTCTCTCTATATTCACTTTTGCAATCAAACATTGAAACATTTTCAAATTTCCTCTTCTCTTTTTCCTTCCTTCAAGGGGGCTACACATATTTCCTCTTTTCTTATTCCTTCTTGTGACAGAGAACAAAAATCATCATCCATCAACTCTGTTTTTGTTCTTCTCTTTTACGTCAGTTTCTTTTCCCTTTTCTTTTCTTCTTTGCTTTCTTTCTTTTCTTGTCCCTTCTTCCTCTTTCTTTTTCTGCAACTCTATTCATGTTTATTATTTTATTTCTGCAACTCTTCTTTGGTTTAGTTTTTAGCTTTTGAGTAAACCCTACCTGTTGACCTATTCCTTTCCAATGGCCATGGCAACTCAACCATCATCATCATGCTCAATCTAATGCATAATCAGTTGAGTCCTCTATTAAGCTATATAAACCACCTCTTCTGATATAGGATGGAAATATAATAGTGTAAAGGAGTTGAAAAATACTTGGAGAGTCACTTGTGATTACTGTTTCATAGAGTCTACTGGAGGAATTTCTAGGGCCAAAACACATCAAATGAGAATAGTAGGAAACATGAGACCTTGTGTAACACCCTCAAACCTCACTTGCATTATTTAATAATAAATCAGAGATAAATACAAGGTTCAAGGTGCTACGCCTTAAATAATCCAAAATAGATATGATTCATTTTCAAAATTCATAAAACAGTTGCAGCGAATTTATAAAATAAAGAAACATCTCAAGGTATATCATCGTACACATCATGGTTTCTCAAAGTAAAATAAACAGAGATCCTGCAAAGTCCTAAATTAGTGCCTACAACTAGACTCTAAAAGCAAGAAAAAAGAGAGGAAGCTTCAAGCTATCACTGAGTACTCACACGATCACGCGTCCTCAATCCTGCACGTCTACACCATCCAATAGAATGGCATAACCAGAAACTCGAAAAAGGGGGAGAAGTACTCAACATAGAAAGTCATGAACATAAGAATAGATTAGAAGCAACAATTATCATATAATCAACAATTCAATATCTCAGATAATATTCTTATACAATTAGGCTTATCAAATCACATCTTAAATTCAAGATATATCAAGTCTTTACACCATCACCTTATCACCAAATCAATTCACATTATTCACAATTCAACACCATCATCACAAGTGCACAAATATCACCAAGTATTCACATACTCATGTACACGTTATCACATATAATCACATACTTGAATATATGACTCTCATATCAATTCATATGCATGCAATGTTCTAGATATGACTCTACATGCATGTGGTACCATTTTGGATATCAGAGGTTTGTTACCGAGTGATCCCTTATCTTCGTGATTACTCATCTTTGTGATTAAAAGACTATGAATGCATGGACTTCAAGTATAGACTCGACAATGCACAACACCAATTAATTTATCATTACATGATTCACTCCCTCACATAATATAAACAAACCAAAGCATCATCAAATCAATAGAATCCATACATCAACAACTGACCATCATCAAATTGATCATCATATTGCATTCATCATAATTATCACACCAACGACTCTTCATTTAGGAAGGATAACATATTAGATGATTAATTAGTTATGCCTAGTTAATCCACATTTCAAGTTTACATATCGTACTAAAATAACCATCATTCGTCATCCTATCATTAACACATAATCATTTTCAAGTTAGATTGGCATAAATCAATAATTTCCAAATTCCGTCTATTTTAATATTTTTCAAGGTTCATTACTAACCATTACATTCTCCTACACATAATTATTATCCCTACAAGTCCTACTTTGATGTTATAGCAAGCCTACACGATTCTAGATAGCCAAAAAGGGTTTAAAATAGTGTAATATGAAGAAATTAGTTTCACAGAATCGTGTCACGATTTTGTGTCCAGAAAACACTTCGTTTCTGCAAGCGAAATCGTGATACGATTTTGACAGCCTTAGACTCAAAAATAAGCTTTTCCAGAAAAATACAATTTTCACCATTTTAAGCTCTTTCGAGCCTCTAAATCAACCCCAAAGACACCCAAATCATCATATTAATGTCATTGATGACATGTCATGTTACGATATTCTTAACATGTTTTTCAGTTATTTTCAGTAGGATTTAGCAGCAAAAGGAGGAGTATTAGAACAATTGTCTATGATTTCGGTACTTTTGTAATGTTTTTTATATTTGAGTCTCCAATTCTAGTTTTGCCGATACATAGCAATTTTAGGGGGTTTTTGAAGTAATTCACGAAGAAATCATGCAAATCGGCAAATCAAGAACATCTGAAGAGTTATGAAGACTTTGGGAAGACCAAGAATGAAGATTCAAGAGGCATCGAGAGACTTACAAATGGAAGGAATTTTGTTCACAAAGTTCCGAGGCAAGTTATTAGAAGACGAAGACCTGAAACAACGGAAAATCGGAGAATTAGGCCCAAGAAATAGATACCATGCGCCTAGGGCATGGAAAAATTCTTAGGGCATGGATTTAACAACCCATGCGCCTAGTGCATCATCCATGCACCTATGGCATGCATTGGGGTGCACTCACGTGCTCCCCGTGCATCTGTCATGCGCCCCGTGCATGTAAAAATGCGGGGCACAACAGTCTTTTCCTGCTTCCGTGTTGGGTAAATCCCGCACTTTTAGCCCAAACTTAGGTTGAAACTCTCACTATAAATACTAGCCTTCCTCATTCATAAATTCTCGTTTAGAACTATGGCAGTTCAAGAGAAAGGCTACTTTGGAGCTTCGAGAGAGTTTCTATCTTCTCCTTGATTTTCTAGGGTAAGTTTTTATCTTTAGTAATTTGTTTTTACTTACGATGTGTAACTAAATATTTTTAGGTTACAGTTCTAAGATAAACCTCTATTTATTTTTGTTTGATATTTATTTAATGTAATATGTCGTTTATTTTATTTATTCTTTTGTTCGCTGTTAAGTTCCTGATTTATTAATTTATTTCAAAGGAGCTTAGCCTGTATTTTTGACAGGCTATAATAAATGCAGTCAATTAAGTTTGACTTAGGTTTTGAAAAGAACTAAATGAGTTCGACTCACAAGCTGGATCGAGTTTATGGACTTAAAGAGATTTTGCTGTTTGATGGTGAAACTTCGACAAGCAAGCAAGATGTCGAAGAGAAAGTTGGTGCCGGATTTACAAGCCAGACAACAGTTACTGTCGAGAGATGTCATTTGAAATTCAAAAGATGTCTGGAGTAGTTATTAGCAGTTATAGGAAAAACGAGTATAATTAATAGTTTTTCATAGGAAAAACGAGTCACAATTCAATCACACACAAAACTTACACACTCAAACTATCCGCATTCAAGGAGAAACTAGTAACAAGTTATAAATGTATAAATCTGTGTACCAATTTACATTCAATTTATGCAATTTAAGTTTATCTCTTTAAATTCCTTGCAATTTACTTATTCTTTCTAGCAATTTACTTCAACGAATTCGATGCTTATTGATTATGATGGTTACATTCATATTTTACATGAAGAACATTCATATTTTCTGGAAAACATAAGTGCAATATGTCCTAAGATTTACTAGTTGATTTTGCAAGTAAACCATTTTGGAAACCAGCGGTTGTTTACCAAAAACCAAGGTAAACAAGCGTAGCCCTAGATTATGTAGTTAGGTTGTAACAGGGCCTAACATTGTTATTACTATCTTGCTGCTTATATCTTGATATTTATAACATTATACTAGTAACTATCGTATAGGAAGTAAGTGATTATTAACTAGCGAAAGATACTGAAAGATTGTTGACCCTAGTAGTAAGTACTTAAGAGGTGACATTACTAAGACTGAGTAGTAACTCTGCTGAACCTAGGATGTAACTGATTAGTAATTAGGGAAACAAGCGTATCTGGGGCATAAACCTTTATCGATCCATTCTCTTGAAACCCTTAGTAAAGTAGACGTAGATTAGGGATGCTCGTTCGTAGAACTACTAACAACGTAAAGAGGATGTGCTATGAGTGTCCTAAAATTCATAGATGGGAAGACCCAATGGAACCCTGGCCTTCATTGCCTTGGGAAAAACTGGAAAGCCAATTTAAGTTTATGTTTCAATTAACTTTGAATTAGCAAGACCCCGCACGTAAGGATCATCGTGCGATCAGATTGTGCAGTTAGCCATCGGAGGAATAAACCAATTAGGTTAGAAACATCCCAACAACCTCATCACTTGTATAGTCTACCTAAGATAAATAAACTCGACATTACTGTTATTTAATATCCAACAATATAAATAGAGGGGATTCGAAGAATCCTAACCGCTACTTACTTTTTTGCAACCAAAATAGGTAAACTTGCTATGTTGCAAACAGATAAAAATTGCAACTCCTTAACCCTTATATTTTATATCGTCAAAACTTACAAAAATAAGTAACGCGAGTTGTTTGGACGAAACGACAATCTCTATGGATACGATACTCTACTTTTCACTTTATTACTTGCTAAACGATTTGATACACTTGTCATATCTGACCATCAAGTTTTTGGCACCACTGCCGGAGATTGTTGATATTTTCGATTAAACAATTTCAATTACTTATTTTTATTTATCTTTATTTTTCAGTCATTTATTTTTCCGCATTTTATTTTTCTGTTTTCAAAAAAATTCAAAAATACCAAAAACAAATTAAAAAAATTTAAAAATACCAAAAATATTTAGTCCTAGTTGAGTTATTTTTTTTAGAGTCTAGTTTATCGTTTAGTTTATTTATTTTAGTCGTTACTAACACATTTTTTTGTTTGTTTTGCATTTAGTTATTATTTCCATTTAGTCGTTACTAACCATTTTTCTTTTCTTTTTGTTTTTCCCATTTAGGAATTAATCCCATTCGTTTATTTTTATTTTTAGTTTTAGAGTCTTAGTATAGGTTTTTAATTATTTCACATTGCATTTTAGGGAGTCGTAGTAAAAATAACGGTTGCTATAATATCTAAATTAGGTCGAGTCTAGCTAGCATTAGGTTAATTAACAATTAGAGTCAGTCATTTAATTTTGCATTAGGATTAACATCTAATAATAGTCATAGAATCATATGTTTAATTAATAATAATATTAGGTATTAACTATAGTAGTAATTTAGATCGAGTCTGCATTTAGGAAATAATAGAGTCAAGTAATAACATAAGAGATAACCCCAAACCTAATTTAAATTTAAAATCAAGCGCAAAATTATTCTTGTTAGGAATTTTTCTCGAACTTGTAATTGCTGTGTGAAATAGGTAATCATGGAATCAACCAAAAGCAACCAATCAATGGTAACTAAAGAGGTAATTGAAGAACATAATTTGGAGCAGTTGATAACATTGTTAAAGAAGGTTAAGGTGACTAGTTCTTTTGTGGAGAAGTTGGAGAAAGAGTCGGGGTACCTTGAATTTCAGCAAGAAGTAGAGCTCAAGCGACAAGAGTTGCTGAAATCAAAACAAGCCGGAAAGGAAACGGCCGAACAAAGTCCATGTTGCATCAAGTTTCTTCAAGAACTATTGAAGATTAATGCCGATCTATCCGAGGAAGAACTCATATCACTAACTAGCTTTTTTAAGGTCAAGCTTCAAAGATCATGTACCCCTTACGACCATTCATAGTAGACATAAATGAATATCTTGCTAGCACAAGAATATCATATGGAGTACTACTTATAATAGGAACAAATTTCTATTTTGAAATATTTACACTTAATTGTAAAAAAAATGTTACCACGTTCATGTTTTAACATGGTTTGCACCGCTTTTGGTGTCGTCTATTTAAAAGGTAATTCAGCCTATATATGATAAAACAAATGTCTCACTCTTAATTCATGGATTAGTTTCATATCAAACTCAAATTACTGAAGATGTGAGCATATATCAAGCATACCGAAAGTCAAAGAACTTGATTGCGATGTGTTACAAGATGCAAAATAGTATAGCCATTTATTTTAAGATGGTTGAAAATAAGAAAGAAGTCATAAAACGAGAGAAGACTAGCAAAAATGATTCCATATCCCATATGAAAAAAACAACAAAAAGAAAGAAAAATCAAGTGTTTAAATTTTTTCACAAAAACCCCCTTATTATTCCCACTCATTATATTTGTTGCTTAAAGCTTGCCCTCCTCTCCCTTATCCTCTATCATTCATTTCCATTCTCTCTCTACCTATCAATCTCTCTCTTTCTCTCTCTATCTCTGCAGCATAGAGAACAACTCAGCTCCAAGAGCTCCCATCTGAAAGGAATTCCATGCTCCACAAAAACACACAATCTCAGAAAAAGATAGACCCACTTGCCCACTAACCGATAGAATTTGTGTGTCACCTCACCTCATCTCTCACTTCCCCACACACAACATAGCAAAAAAAGAAAAACATTTCGTCACAGTGAGAAAAAAAAACGTTTTTTTATACAACAAAAATAAACCCCACCATTTTTTTTTTCAGTGGTTATTATAGAGAGAGAAATTAGTTATATGAAATAGCACGATCATGGAATTGGAAGGTGATCATCATCAAAGTAATGGAATCCGAAGCAGACCCAATTTCCCTCTTCAGCTTTTAGAGAAAAAAGACAACAACGTCCTAGATGTCTCCGAAGAACAAACTTGTACAACCACCGGAAACGATGGTTGTACTGCCATAATTTCATCAGACCAGCAGAAAAAACCTCCGCCTAAGCGCGCTTCGACGAAGGACCGGCACACAAAGGTAGACGGACGAGGCCGCCGGATCCGTATGCCGGCGGCCTGTGCCGCCAGAGTGTTCCAGCTCACTCGTGAGCTGGGACACAAATCAGACGGTGAGACGATTGAGTGGCTGCTTCAACAGGCAGAGCCAGCCGTCATCGCCGCCACCGGAACAGGAACAATTCCGGCCAACTTCACTTCACTTAATATATCTCTTAGAAGTTCAGGCTCAACCATGTCTGCGCCGTCTCACTATTTTCGAGGTAACTACTTTAACCCTAGCTCGTTCTCCTCCGCGGCGGCTCAGCTTAGAAACCGGGCTGAATGGGACAGAACTATGAACATGAACATGAACATGAACGTTGTAGCTGATGATTCTAGAAGGAGTAGTAACTCTAACATGTTGGAAAATCCTTCTTCTTTATCAGCAATGTTGAATTTCAACAACGTGCAAAATGCTATTCTACAAGCAAAACAAGAGCTCCGGGAAGAAAACGCCGCTGCCACCGCCTCTGTAGGTGGTGGTGGCGGAGGATTTGAATTGCTAGGTTCAGATTCAGATGGAAGCATAGGGAGAAAAAGAAGGTCGGAGCAAGAATTATTATCACAAAATATGGGAAGTTATTTGTTACAATCAAATGTAGGGTCACTTCCTTCAAGCCATGCTTCAAATACGGCAGCGTTTTGGATGGTAACTGGTAATGGGAACCAAGGTGTTAATGTTGGTGGTAGTAATGGAAATGATCCAATTTGGGCAATTCCTTCTGTTGGGAATAATGGTTTGTATAGAGGAGCTATGTCATCTCCTAATGGATTTCATTTCATGAATTTTGCTGCATCTCCAATGAATCTTATGCCTGGAAGTCAACTAGGTTCAGGAATCGTCGGCGGTGGCGGTGGAGGTGGTGGTATATTAGCCGAAAGCAATTTGAGTATGCTTTCGGCTATGAATGCCTATAGGCAGATTTCGACGAATGGTATGTCAGATTCGTCTGGACAACATCACGGCGGAGGTGGAGGAGGAGATGATGGACATGACTCAAGCAGTCAACATTCCTGAGGATTGATCAAGTAATTAAAAGTGTATGATCTGATGCTAGCTTCTTAATTTTTCTTTTGGTTATTATAATTACTAGTACTATATTAGCTTTGGTAATGGTTACTTAATTTGCAAAATTATATATTATATATACATATATAAATGTATTATATATGTTATTTGTTATGGTATGTCCATTTGCAAAACACGCAATTAAGCACAAGTTTGATTACTTTGGTTTCTTAAAAAAAAAAGTTTGATTACTTTAGTATATCAAGTTCAATCGATTTTGGAGTTTTGATGGTGTACGTGGTGTGATTTTCATAAGATCATGTTAGGGTTTGAAAAGAAATATTTACCAGCTTATATATTCACATAGACATTCTAATATATCAATTGCTATGCTGTTTTTAAAGCTAGTTTAAATTTAGTTTATTTATTAATCTGATCGTGGTTTTATGATTTCTTGTTTTGTTGGCACATCACATGTAATCATTTAGTACACACTTTAACTTTGCTATGGATGAGTAATTGATTGGTTTTTCAATATTTAATTAATAGAGTTAAATACTATATATATTAAGTGGTAAGTGACAAAGTTAATCTCTGTTTAGATAAACAATTTAATCAAGTGTTTATAGGATCAGCATTTTTCATATTATTGTTTTTGTATAAGCTATCTCTAACATGTCATAAACGGTTTGCATAAACTCTCTCAAACATTATCACTTGTGTTTATGTTCATAGACAAGCTCAAATAACTCAATTGAAACATGTTATGAGAAAAAGCTAGGGGTAGGTTTAACAAATTCTGATTATAACAGTCAATTATTGCTGAAGACAAAAATTAATATGGTACGAATTACATATTTTTACTGCAATGAGTTGAAAAGAGAAGATGCTGTGGCTTTCTGGTGAGTACTGCAAAAACTGTCACATGCACGATGCATCTCTTATTGCTGCAGTTATGAATTATGTACATGTACTATACTATATAGCTAGCTAGGGACCAATATCTATATATCTACACAATAATATAGATGCTTTATTTATATGAAATTAAGAGCCCACTGTCCTGAAAAATCATCAAGTAGGTATTAATCTCAGGTGAGTGACCAATGAATCAATTGCCTAAAATTGATATAAAATCTTTTTGATGAATAAAGAGCTTCATTCTTTCCCTTCCTATTATAAGCCATCATAGATAGAGTTTATGATCTAGAGTACATTGAAGGAATTAGTAGTAGTGATTTTAATTCTACCTAGTCTATGAACTTACTTAATATATTTCACACATTTGTATACCCTTTTGCATCTATTATTATGAACTGTTGTTTTCAAAAAAAAATTAAAAAAAGCTAGCTATGCCAAAATAGGTTTTTTTTCTTATATCCCAAATTTTCCATGACTCTCATTTTCAGCCCCACCTTATTGTCTTCTTATATAAGAATTAATTCATGTATTAATTTAAATATTTAGACCTATAGGTTTCCTTTGGCAAGTTTTTCTTTAATGATATTTTGACATAAAAAAATTACCATTTCCTTTAGTAGATAATAAAATATAAATCCACTATAGAAAACCTCTTTAACTTATTTTATTTTTCTTTTCCAATTGAATAAAGTGTAAAAATATTATACAATTTTGTGTGTGTATAAATATTTATTTTCCTTTTAGCATCTTAGACTTAAATATATAAATGCCCATGTCGGACTAATGGACTCACTTGATGTATACTTTTATCATTACAACTTGACTTTATTTTGCTTTCTTTTTTCCTTTCAATAAATTAAAACCACCTTAATATAATTTGGAGTGACACTTTACCATTATTTTGGAGTCACATCCCTTTGATTAAAACATTGATAATTCATGGGGAAAAAAGTCAAGGTGAATTGCTATAAAAAATTTAGTGGCTACTTTTTTTTTTGGGTAATTATTGACACAAAAATAATAGATTATTTAAAGGGTCATGCGAACGGATTCCATAAATGATAAATATTTAATGAAAACCACTAATTTTCAACTTTTTAATAATTAAATTGGCACAATTTTAAAGATAAATTCCATTTTAGGTTCTTAACATATGTTCTTAACACAAAGTTAGCATTTTTTTATATTTAAAATCATAACTAAAAACGAAATGTATATCATCAATCAATTTATCCTCACTACCAAAATAATCGGTTTATCCTAAAAAAAAAAATCATCAATCAATTTATGCAGAAAGTAATATAATTATCGAACCTAATTAAGTACCTTTTCCACTAAAATGACTCCAATTAGATGGAGTGATTTGTGCAGATAAAAAGGTGTTTGGTTTGTTTCTTACTAGTAACTCTATATATGTGTCCTTGTTGAAATTTATGTCCTATCATGATAGTGAAATGAGATTGTGTCTCCTTCTCTAAAACTTACATGTAAGACTCTACATTTACTTTAATGGAGCTTCTACAACACATTGACAAATTGAAAAGTTTCGGTACCTTTGTTTTCTCAGCTAATAAATTAATTAAATGTTCATTGTTATGAGCTATAATTTTTTTTACAAGAATAAATATTATATATACAGACACGAGTCAAAATCCGCTGACATCAGTCGCTCAAACTAATTAATCTGACGGTTAATATTTTCTCCTTTTTTCACAAATTCTTCGGATCAGCAACATCCCTTTTCAGAATCATTACCATGTTAATGAGTATTAGGTTATCATGTACCTTTTGAATCGACTGGTAGACATTAAAGTGATTCTTCTTTTCTTTTCTTTTTTTGAGTAAATTTAAAGTGATTCTTCTGTGTCGACTATGAACCATACTTTTGCACAAAATATAAAATGATATTTATTCATCAATTTTCTAAATACAGTAGAATTTTAGTAAACTCTAAATCGTTTTAAAAGTTATTTTACTGAGTATTTTAGTAAATGATATTAAATGATATTTATTCCATATAGTTTTCTAAATAGCATTTAATGGTTTTTATCAAATAATAACTCATCTATTAGAAATTAGTTCAATGACCAACTGTATTGAAATCGAAACATGTCGATTTTGCGTATGCACAGAAGAAATCTTTTTTACTTTATTAATTTATTTATTTTGGTACAGGAAATCTTTCTTACTTTAATGCTTCTCATCATGTAACCAAAAAAAATATTGTTTCTCATCAATGCTGCTCATGAGTTAGGGCAGCTCCGTCGAAAGCTAATTTCCGTAATTATTATCACTTCTCAACATGTATTGAATCTATTATCATAAATGAAGTGCAGTAAACTTGTTCTTGTAAAAAAAAACTAATAATTATATCAGGTTATCACAATGTTTTGTAAAACAAAAGTTTATCACAATGAAAATTTTACTAAGGTATTGTTGGGATACAAAGTTAATGACGTTATTATGGACAAAGATTTATGTGCACGTCCATGCATTTGTAATCAGTGCATGGCGTATAATTTAGGGTAGGTAAGAAGCTAGGTAGGGTAAGAGAGGGTACCTTGTTAAGTAAACGATGAGTTTCCACCAAAAAAGAAAAAGATGTGTACGAAATAAAGGTAATTAAGCAATGAGTGCTTATGCTCAACCGTTCGTTCTCGTTAGATTACACAATTTATATCAACTATTACAAGAAATGCTCAGATTTTCTCAGATTTATAAATCAACAATAATAAACAATCATCTTTTAATTTCATACACATTCAACATCTCATTTTCTCTTAATTTCTAACTTTTTTAATCATGTAGTCTAAAGACTACAAAAGATAAATAGGTTGGTGTCCGAAATATGAATCTCGACCCCTACATACATTATATAATGTCTTTATCTACTAAGCTCATGGAAATTCTTCATTTTTTCTATAACATCACCAAATTACAACATACTATATCACATCATTCTCTTTATTTCAAGGTAGATACAACCACTTCAAATACACACACAACAGTTTTGGTACGTACAACTCTTTAATTTAATTTAATTTGTTTTATTGATATAATATTGAGAGCCGAACGATATTTATTTGATATATCCATTAAGTAGGCCAGTTATATGGAATAGCCAGCTAGAAAAAGAAAGGAAATTGCTAACATCCAATGTAATTGTTAAAGAGTCGCACAACAATTGCGAGATGATATGAATAAGTGTTTATACGTAAGGGAAATCTTCACCTCATAAGTTGGTTTTGTGGGGTTATGATAGGTTCAACCACAATTTCTAAGATGGTATCAGAGTCTCCTCAAGGATCTGTTGGGTCACCTGCTATCAGGTTTCCGTTATCGGGTCACCCACCATTTATATCCACGCTCCAGATGTCCAGTCCTAAGCGTGAGAGGGTGTGTTAAAGAGTCTCACATTAATTGAGAGATGACCTGAATAAGTGTTTATAAGTGAGGACAATTATCACCTCATAAGCCGGTTTTGTGGGGTTGTGTTAGACCAAACCACAATTTCTAACAGTAATCAAAAAATAGTGTGCATAGAATCTAATGGAGCGAAGTTGACAGCGGTTGAAGAGATAAAACTTGAAGTTTTTGAACATTTTAAGGAAAGATTCAAGGAGACAAATATCAACAGGCCCCAAATGCAACACTTTGAATTTAATTTTTTTTAGAGAAGACAGCCTGAGGCTGATTGCTGAATTTTCAAAGGAGATAAAAAGAGCGGTGTGGGAATGTGAGAGTTTGAAGAGTTCAGGTACGGACAGAATAAACTTTAGAGGTGATAAAAGGCGATTTCCATAATTTTCTTACCTAATTTTATGCTAGTGGTAGACTGGTTTGTGTTGTTAACAGGGTGTTCATAGTTTTAATCTCGAAGTGTGATAACTCAATTAGATTAAATGAATATCGGCCGATTTCTCTAATTGGTTGCATGTATAAAGTTTTTTTCAAAATTCTTGCAAATAGATTGAAAGCGATAATCCAAAAGGTAATATCAACCCCGCAATGTACTTTTTTGGAAGGTAGGCAAATGGTGGATTGAATCTTAATAGCAAATGAACTTGTGGATGAGGCGAGAAGAAAGTTGATTTTGAAAAGGCGTTCGACTCAATCGATTAGACATACCTCGATAACATGATGGAGATAATGGGGTTTCATAAGAAATGGAGAGGGTTGATATTGGAATGCTTACCAACTTGTTATCTGATGACGGAACATCATATGACATTTTTTGCTATGTTTTTAGTACTTTTCTTTACATTTGCAGACAAATAAGATGAGTTAGAGGAGTTGTCAATGGTTTGAGGAACATATTGTATTGTTTTCACTCGAGTCATTGTAATTCACTTTTGTTCTTAATCATGCAACTCCATAAGTGTTTTGTAGTAAGAAATTATGTATATCGACAAAGTGAAGGATCAAGGATATGAAGATTGAAGTCAATACAAAGTGAATATAATTCATTTCAAGTTCCTACGAGTTTCCATACAGAAGAACAATTTCAAATGGGATGGAAACGCAAGATTTCACGCCACGGGGACTGCCTTGTACGCCATTAATGCATTAGGCAGTGTTGTTGCTGCCTCATGCGTTATTAGCACCCTATAAGCACCATTTGCGCATGATCGCGGGCAGAAATTGCATCCAGCTTGTTTTTCAAGTTAAAACAGTGGAAAAAGCCCAGTTTTCTTCTCTTAAACCGTAAAAAATCATTTGTTATAGATAGAGATCATTGCACTTATTATTATTCATTCAGAAAGCTAGCAGTGCAAAGCAAGTGTCAAACATTAGAGTTTTAAGGTAGAATCTCCATCCTCATCTTGTTCTCTCTAGGGTATATTTTTCTATTATGTTTGTTTTGATGTATGTTGTCATGACCAATTAAACCTCTTGATTAGGGTTCTAAGATAAAACCCTTCTTATTTGTTGGATTTAATTAATATAGTTTTGATTCAGTTATGCTTTTCTTGTGTCTGATTTAAATTAGTCCTTGCATGTTAACAACATTAAGAATGTTCTTAATGCTTTTTCAAAAGAGATCTCTGTATTGTAATCTTTAAAATTGATTCGCAGATGAAAATTAGGATTGACATTCCAAAATTTACTATCCGTTCATAGATGTTTTAATTACTTATTTCATAATTATGTTAATGAAATTCAAGCTTGAAACCTAAGGTTTCTACTCTCCTCTTTGGGGAACGTCGTAGTATAACTAGGTTAACATGGAATATGTTGTCGTAAGTTGTTTTATATGAGTTTTTAAACCTGGTTTCAGTTAGGGGTGGCAAAAATACCCATACCCACGGATACCCGCGGGTAAAATCCGTTGCGGGGACGTGACGAGTAGCTAAATGGGTGTCCATGGGTATAATAAACGGGTATTTGACTACTTGTTATTTTATGGATACATACATGGATTTGACGATACTCGTGCTTGCGGGTACCCATACCCGATAATAAATTAAGCAAATGACATTGTTAGGAAATGTTATAAGATTTTATTTGAATTATAACATACCAAACTAACCATGTTTATCTATTTGAATGACACATACAATTATTATTATAGAAAAAGTTGTTTAAGTGTATAATTGGGATAATGAAAAAGTCAGGACAAACTCTCATATTTTCTGTATATATAGTATAAATATACTTGATATAGTTTGTTACACTTTTTTTAAAAAATAAAGGAAAAAACTGGACATATACACATATCATGTTTGTTATACGATATATTTTGTGTGTTAACCAAAAAATAAATATTGTGTTTGTTACACCTTTTTAAATATTTGAATTCATGCTCATCCATTATCTTTTTTAAATGATAAGGAAAAAATCAGACATATACAGTTTGTTACATTTTGTTTTAATATTTAAATTTACTATTATCTATTTGTTACGTGTTATTTGTATTAAAAGATTAGGGTAATTTTGGAAGGAGAGAAAGACCCAAAAGAGCCGAATTTTATATATAGTATAGATTCTTTGGATTTATATTTGGAGATTTATATGATTTTATTTCAGTAATTGGGAAGTCAAATGAAGTTATTGAAGGTTGGAATACATATGAAATTTGAATGTTTTTTTTATGTTTTTTTTTGCTTTTATTTTACTTCAAGAATTTGTATGAATTATGTACGAATCATGAATTTTGTATGGATTAGGTATGATTTATAAAATTTGAATGAATTATGTATGGATGTTTAAAAATAAAAGTTTTTTGGTAATTAAAAAAAGTTCTTCTTAGTTCCAAAAAATAAATAAATTCAAAAATTCATGGATACCCGTGGATACCTCAATACCCACGGGTTACCCGTATAGTGGGTACCCACGCAGGTATGGTACGAGGACATGTATCATATTTATCGAACAGGGTGGTGACAGGTATTATAGTATCTGTACCCATGGATACCCATTGACATCTCTAGTTTCAGTAAATCATGAGTGGACAACACATAGCTGATTGCTTACTAAGTTAATTCCAACAAAGACAAAGGGGGATTCAAGGATTCTTTAATCGTCGTTAATAATCTGAATCACAAACATAAGCTCGAATTGGGCAGGGTAATTAAACCCTGCAACTCTATTCATTATTCTTTTAATTTCACTATTTGAAATAGGTTTTACCAATTGCTAGGTTGAACGAGAATCCCTGTGGAGAACGTTAAACTTAATACTTTATTACTTGTTACGATTTGGTGTACTTTTCAATTTCATCCATCATTTGCCTATATTTTCAATATACTCAATTCGACAAGAAGGAACTTTTGTCAAAGCTAGGATTGACACTTGGTTACATTTAGATGTTTGATGGTTCGACATATATATTCCAGATGGCTAATAGTTCGACATATTTATTTCAAATTTGGAACAATTGGCATATTTGGGATTATAAAGCCATTAATTTCGACTGTAGAAATTTAAATGGTTTGCGAAGAGGCAAGATCAAGACATTGAAGACATGCGGGAGCTTGTAAAGAGTCTGCGAAACATAGCAGAACACACGTGAAAAGCTTTGTGTGTGACTCTTATTTGTAGTTATTTATTACTAAGTATATATAGTAGTTTTGTATAGGGAATAGGTGTAACAGCCTGTTTTTCGCTTAGAGTTATTTTATCATTTAATTACATGTGTTTATATGTGCTTTTATGTGATTAATTGCCTCTGTGTATATTTTGGGTTAGGATTAGTGGATTTCGGTGTTGGAAGGGTATTATAGTCATTTTAGACTCAGGGGTATTTTGGTCATTTTTGAGCAAGGGTAAACTAGTAATTTCATGACGAGGGTTATTTTTAGTGTTTCAAGTGAGAACCATTATTTTAACTAAGTTACTATTCGGTAGTGGTAATTAGTTTTGAATCAGTAATTATTCGATAACTTTTAACCGTTAGTGGATAGAAACTTTGGGAGTTAGTTTATAAGTGTTGTGAGCACATTAAAATATTAAGAGGTTAAGCCCAATTGTGTAGGGACTATATAAGCATTAGTCATTAAAGAAAATAGGGTTACACAATCATTTTACAAAATTTTGAGAAGAGGTAGAGAGAGAAAGGGGCAAGAGGAAGAGAAGAGGGTTGTAGAGAAAGCTTGAAGAACCAAGAGGAGCTATGGATTCTAGGAGCTTAATTGAAGCTTTTGTT
>Ga0315914_1004167_pt1 | contig 21675 bp, 8 predicted proteins | sample MpolenodulesMG_FD_203920 | JGI IMG/M metagenome (GOLD analysis project Ga0315914, IMG submission 203920) | Medicago polymorpha root nodule microbial communities from Los Angeles, California, United States - elongated nodules | ecosystem: Host-associated > Plants > Roots > Nodule | place: USA...
GGAACTCTCCTTGGAAGTGCAAGGAGGACAGGACTACTTCCGGTTTGTGGAAGGAACCTGTATAATTGCTTGTGTTCTTTCTTTCTCTGTTCTTTACTTCTATCCGCTGCACACGACTCTGAACTCGCTCAGACTCTGAATTACTTCAGACTCTGAACCTGAGAACAGTTCTTCAACGTAAGGAACGAAAAAGGTTTTGAGAACACAATTCAACCCCCCCTTCTTGTGTTTTTTCTCACCTTCATATTATAGAGGAGAAATATGGGGAGAGGGTAAGAGGGAGAGTGGAGAATAGTGGTGGGGAGTATCCTTCCTTTGCTTCTAGATGATGGAAAGATTTAATGGACTTGGAGAGAGAGGGAGGAGTAAGTTGGTTTAATAGGGAAGTAAAAAAGAGGTTGGAGAATGAGATGTTAACTTATTTTTGGAAAGATAAATGGCTGACAAATACGACGTCCTTTTGTGAGAGTTTCCCACTACTATTCTCTTTAACCATAAAGATTTGAAGGTGGGGAAAGTGTGGCAAGATAGTCCAAAAGGAGGTGAGTGGAGATTTGAGTAGCATCAGATTTTTGTTTGTGTGGAAGAATGATCTAGTTCAAAGGATTAATGTGGCGTGGAGGTTGGAGAGGGGGTGGATTGGTGGAAGTGGAATCTGGAAGACGGTGGTGTTTTCTCAGTAGAGTCTTGTTATACGCACTTTTGACCCTCTAACTTTGCACTAGTTGCAATTTTGGTCCTCTATTAAAAAAACCACATTTCAGTTCCCTAAGTCCCCCCTTTTGCAACTTTCAATTTTGATCATTTAAGATCAACCATTCAAGATAGTAGAAGATCAAGAAACCAGTCCCAAGTCATATTCTTTGTCCTATAAATGTGAAACTCTCTCAACAAAACACCCCACTTGTTTTTATTGTCTTGAATAGTTGATTTCGAATGATCAAAATAGAAAGTTGCAAAAGGAAGAAAACCTAGGGTGCTGGAATGTATTTTTTTTAATAGGGGACCAAAATCGCAACTAGTGCAAAGTTAGGGGGTCAAAAGTGTAAGTAAGCCTATACTTTATTAGAAAACTTGTTTTAGGTGGATAGAGGACTTAGTGTATAGGCGAAGGTGGTATTTCGATATCTTTGTAAGAGTCCGGCTCCCACGATGGTGTTGGTATTCTTTTGGACATTACTACTTGATCGTATTCCAACTCGGTCAAATCTTGCAAAATGACGTCTTTTGGAAGCCGATGTGTCAAGAAGGTGTGTTTTTTGTGATGGCTTGGAGGAAACAACGATTCATTTGTTTATTCATTCTAATGTGATTATGAAAATTTGGATTAATGCAATGAATTGGATGCAATTCAATTTTATCACTCCGCTTAATTTGTTTGTTCATCTCAACTATTGGACAAATGAGATGCGAGCTAAAAATATAAGGTGATGAGATTGGTTGATTTGACATGCAACAATTTAGGTTATTTGAATACTGAGGAATGTTCCATTGCTTCGCTCGACTGGCGGTGGAATTGTTTTTGTGTTTCGGTAGCTTTGGAGGATTAGGTGTGCTCCTGTCCGGTGGTATCATGATAAACTAGTGTTATGCTTTGTTGGTTTTGTTTTGTAATTGGATCTTTGTGTCCCCTGTTTGTGTGTTGGGAGGACTGATTTGTTGTTCCTAGCTATGTTCCGTCCAACTTTTCTTAAGTGGATTTGAGTTTTTATCAATATTATTGACAAAAAAACAAAACAAATAAGTCTCTAAAACCTTTTTAAAAAATACAGGATTAAGTTTTGAAAAATACAATTTAAAGAATAAAATTACACTTGACCAAAAAAAAAAAAAAAGAATAAAATTACAAAAACTTTCAAACCAATAAAGAGATAAAGTGAAATAAATAAACACACAAGTAATTTATACTACGAGAAAATGGAACAATTTGGATCAAAATACAATGAAAGTAACTTTCAAAATAAAAAATAAAACTTTTCATACTTTTAGACCTACAAACTTATGAGCTTTTAAGTTTAGTGTTTTATACAAAATTATTCACTTTTAGTCCATATTTACATTCTAGTCTCATTAAAACTCATGAACTCTTGATTACTTGTGATTACAATTTTTTTTTTGACAGAATGTGATTACAAAATTTTGTTTCTTAATTAATGATGAAGCTTTATATAGACCATGAAGAATATATTTGTTTTTTCTTTGGTCAAGGTTTTCCGTTGCGTTTGTAACGTCATTAAGGGGCAAACATTTTATTCCTTACTATGCATAGTTACGAAAAATTGATCTCTAGGATTTTCATAAATCTTGTTTAAGTTCAAGCAGTTTGTCTTGTTCCTATCTTCTTTTAGTACTTAACTCATATCAAACAAACATTTTTCACTTCCATTACCTGTCGATATCAGGGAACTTTACATCAAAAATAAAAGTGATCAAAATTTACATTCAAAAAATTTATATGAAAACAATTTGTTTGAAAGAAGTACAAAACTATAACTCTTTAAATCTTAAGCGAAGAATATCATGACTTCATCATGTCTAAACTAGAAGGAGTTTAGCTCATGATGAGCTTAACCAAGAAGATGAAGATGAAATGAAACATAAATGAAAACATGAAAAATCTAAATTGATAATAATAAGGAGTTAAGAACAAATTACACTCCAACAAGGATATAGGTGTGTTTGAAGCATCGCCAAAGTAATCATAACTCTAAATCAATAAGAACTAGCACTCATGCTCATCTATGGAGAAAATGAGATGGAGTGAGAACTCTATTGGCTGCTAACCCTAGTTGAAACTTGGCCGCTAATTTCACTATGGAAAATTCTGGACCCTTGGCACTAATATGTGGTTAAGTTGGACACTTAGGTAATTTGTCACATGAGATGTCCTTATCTTATCCTTGAAGTACCAAGCATATCCTTTATTCCTTGTACTACCAATCATTGGCACCAACTCATAGAACTTAGCCCTTAAGAAATGATAAGCAAGGGTCCCATGAGTTCGTACTATTGTATGACCATCCTAGGCGATTTGTCGCACCATAACTCTTTGTATCTTCATACATCGCCAGACTCCTTTTCTACGTTGTAGTTGCTTAGATCTCCAATGTATTTGTTCATCCTATTCCATAAAACATTCACAATAATCAATTAAAAAACAATTAAAACTAATTAAAACTATAAATTAATAAATAGTCATTTATCAGATGTTATAGGCCATGAAATCAGATTATGGGGGATAAGTGCAATGTAATAACCTTTAAAATTATTGGTTACCACATATACATCAGTGATAGAAAGAAAATTGGAATAGTGTTTAACACTCCAATCAAGAGCACTGCCCCACCTCTCAAGCTAACATACTCCTTTCCCAATTAAAGCAATCACCTCTGAAGCACCCGTAACATTGGTTTCCATGTTGAAAGCTTCTTAGGCTTAGCTCGTATTGGTGACCCCAAATACTTAAATGGCATCATTTACGACTAAAACTTAAGAAGTCTGACCCCACCTCCAATAATAATTATGTGACACTTATACATATAACACATCTTCTCACAAAATTTACTTTAAATCCAGGTGCTATTTCAAAGTCTCTCATAATATAGCCTTCAACACATCCCACAAATTCTCAATAGTTTCCTCCTCAATTCAGAAGGTATCATCGAGATACCTTTGAACATGTGCATCCTAAATGCTGACTTCACAAAGCCCCCAAAACCATATGCTACTAAGAGAATAATAAAGTAGCAAGGGGTCTCCTTGCTTTAGGCCTCTTTATCGAGACTTCCTCCGTAGGACATCCAGTCACCAGAACTAACAAATTATTTGTACAAATGCAATCCTTCATTCATTTAATCTACAATTTATTATTCAATTGTTTAAAATTATTATTGTTCTTTTGTCATTTTTCCATTGGCTATCATGAAAAGTCATAAGAAAATAGACTAATTAAATCTTATTTCCAACAATATTGGTATGTTAGATCACTTTAGTAACATGAAGGGTCAATCATGGCATATTGAAATATTTACAAGACATGTTATGATAGTTTTAATTTTACATATGGTTTCTTCTAACAAGTGACAATTATTTATTAAAAAAAAAACGTAAGCAGTGTACGATGATTTTTACATTATAAATAAGTCAAACGCACATTTTTATTCTATTACATACAAAAGAGGTAAAATATGGCAGGAATTTTCAATTTAGTTTGTGTTATGGTCCTCTTTCTTTCACTGTTTATTGCTATAATAAATGTCGATGGTAAGCACCTTTTTAAATTTCTTTTTTTCTTTTTTTTTTTGAGAGGACCTTTTTAAATTTCTTTTTGGAAGACCTTTTTAAATTTCTTATTAACCTTATTCTCAATATTTCATTTTCTTTTATACTAATATTGCTCTATACTTGTTTCATATCACAACATCTCGTAAATGCGACACTGACGATTTTTTTTTTTTTGGAAGGAAAATGCGACACTGACGATAATTGTCCAAATTATATGTGTTCGGATCCTAAAGTTGGAAAGTGTATTTATAATATTTGTTACTGCATTAATAGTTAAGTTCAAAAATAATTTTGTTTCTTTTTAAGCCTTTAATACTATTCATATATCAACTGGTGTTAATCTTATTACTTCTCTCACATTATTATTTATATTTTCTATGATGTTTTGTTTTCTTTGATATTGTAAGAAGAAGAACAAAACAACGCAAATCATTAGCCGTAAAACAAATTTTGGATTGTATATCGTCCAACACAAATAAAACAATGTATTTTTTATTTTATTTCTATTGACCAGAATTTACTTTTTTCAAGATGAATAAGTGTGATGTCCGGAGTTCCAACCTCAACCCCTGCATATATATCATAATGCATGTCCCTACCAACTGAGTTATGCTCACGGGTATTACATTAGCATTTATAATATATAATATTATAGAATGTATGTATGTATCTAGGTTAAATACGTTTTTTACTCCAATAAATTTGTTATTCCAATCTAATTTCTCAAAAGATTTTTCGTCCACATTTTTTCCCATAATGTTAAATTCCAATATGTGGCTAATGAATGGGAGTCAACATGAACACACTTTTTAATGATGTTGATGTTTAATGATTTATTAACAATTTTTAAATAATTCAAGTACTATTTATATTGAAATAATATCAAACATTAATTTATATAGGATTTTTAAGATTCTAGTTTCTTCCCTAAACAAACCTACAAATTTCTTAAATTTCCTAATCAATCGTATGAACTTGGTCTCAATGAGAACACAACAAATCCAATGACTTAAAAATTGTATATAATATCAATGGACATGATGAAACAAGTCCACGATAAAAAATGTTATTGATAGGAGAATGTTGAGAAACATGATATCCATGAAAATAGAGAGAAAACTCTTACACGGTTATTGTATTGAAGATAATTGAAATGATATATACAAAAATGAAAGAGATAAAAATGAGTCAACTTTGTGACTAATATAGTGACTAAACTAGTACCCTAACTAACTCTAAAATGAGTATTACTAACTATATTTCAACAGACTCCCTCAAACTCAAGGTAAGATAACTCTTAGTTTGAGTTTGGATTACAAAGATATTACCAAACAGAGGAAAATGTGGTTGATACAAATCTGCAAACCATAAGAGAAAGCTTCCGACAATGAATCCGAATGAAGTCAATCAAATCATCACACTGAGGCTTTCCAAAAAAAAAATAAATATGAAGCTAGTAAGCACTGTATCTCCAATAAAACAAGATTAGGAAACAAAATTTTCTCTTCAATCTTCATAAAAGTGACGCTGAAGGGTACAAAGTTTCAACCAAAAATTCTCTACCATTGATGTTGCCACTTGCATAATGCAATCAAAAGGATACCATCAAACAACTTGTAGACCAACTACTAACCAAAACAATTTTCCAACAAATTCAAAACCTCAATAATACTTCAAATGCACAGGTGCAAAACAAACTTCCAGTAAGTATGAATAGCCACTCCAAAACAGGAAGACACCAATGTGCATGCAAGGGAAATATAGCACACACAGACTACAAAAAGGCTAACATCAGTAGAAAACCTTGTCCATATAACTCTTATACACATTATAGGAGTACAAAATGCACCACAAAACCAGATCCAAATAATGTCCAAACTCAATCAGAAAACTAATAAAAGAAAACCATATAAAGAAATGCTTAACCATCAAGAAGAAGTCACAACTCAAGGCTTAACTACTTAACAGAAGCTAACATCAATAATGCTAACAAAGGGAAAAATTCTTAACCACTATAGGGTAGAATCTAAAAAGAAGAAAAAATGAATGTTAGAAGGTCTTGACGACTACAAAATGAAGCAACAATACTCAAGTTGTGCTAAAGGTTACTTTAGCATGTCAGAGGACTCAACAATTTATATCCGAAAATAAGCAAAGGAGCATGGTTGATGGCTATTGAGTGAAGCATCAATACTCAGATTGTGCTCAAGACTGATATCATATAAAAAAATAGAATAAGGAAACAATTGAATGCAACCTTAAGAGACGGGGAAGAACAACCATAAATATGAATGGCCAATTTGGCATAGTCTTGGACTCATCTTTAATGCACTCGTAGAATCCCAAGAACTCCAATTTGTAACAAAACTGGATGAGTTACTGCAACATTTGAAAAGGGAAATATAAGCCAAAAATGTCTAAGAAACTAATACAATATCCCTTGTGTTACAAATCCTTCACTTGTCAATTCCCAACTATATCTTTAAGGAAAACTTTCACAACAAACAAAATCACCTAGAGATATTAAGCAACACAAGGTTGATTCACGTGTAGATAAAAATCTTTGAGAGAAGTTTAAGGACTAAAGAAAAAGTTGCAAGGAATACAACTGAGGAACAAGAGACTGAGATTAGGTCATCTGTTATGGGGATTGAACAGACACTTACTCGGTCCAGTTTGAGTAAGTTTGATATCAAGACTTAGCAATCCAGCTCTGCTATTCGTAAAGGTGCTAAGGTTCAACTCATTAAGAATGGGAAGAAAATTGTTGCCTTTGTGCCAAATGATGGTTGCTTGAACTACAATGAAGACCTGACTATTGGATTTGGACGTAAAGATCTCACTCTAAGTGACATTTCCAGTGTCATATTCAACATTGTGAAGGTTTCTGGAATTACCTTTCCTACTATTGTCAAGAAGATGAAGATTGAGTTATGTCTTAAGATGCTCTAGAAGAACAAGCAGAAGAGAAAATAGGACTCTAAGGATTAATGGAAGTTTAGATGCTGAGTTCAAAAGATTAAGATTTTATTTTATTTCTGTTTCTTAGTTTATTAAGAACTCTTTTTTAAATATATTGTAATCATTTTAATGAATAGTGCTTACAAACCTCACTTTAGGAACTATTAGGTAGGATTTAGGGAGAGCTTCTAAACCTCACATTAATTGACTATCACAGACTCAAGGGGAGCTTACAAACCTCAGACTCTGAATTCCACCTGTTAATTAGATTAAAAACAATTTTTTCAAATACTTGTGTTTGTCATCATCAAAAATGGGGAGATTGTTGGAACAAAATTGGATTGTACAATTCCTTTAAGATTTTGATGATAACAAATTATTGAAGAACAACTAGATATGTTAATATATGTTCAAGTGTGCATGATCATATATATATAATTTATCCATCATAGTATTGAACATACATAAGAGCATCAGAAGCACTAGAGTACGGTAGAAGATCTGAAGAAAGGTCAACCAGAAGTCAATATCTTGGATTAGACGAAAAGGACGCCTTTGAGAAGCTAAAGAATATACTCATCAGACTCAGAAGACCCCATCAGACTTGGAAGTTTTGTAGACTTAGCAGATCCAGAGGGATCCATACTCCACATCATATTTGTCATCTTCTATAGATGTCTCTATCAAGGATCTGGGTACAATTTTGTCTTCTTCTGACCACCTGTAAAAACAGACAAAGAACTTCAGGGACAAAGAGAATGAAGGGATATTTTCAGTTTCACAAAGGATTTTCAAATGACTACGTCCTTAATTTGAAGCTTCTCAACGACTCATAATGCGTTGACACTCTTCACCAACGTCTCTCAAATCTCTGTCTATATAAGGAGCTGCTGAAGAAAATCCACAAGACTATGCTATTTTACAGTGTCATTACTCTGTCAAAATCAATAGCACAAAAACACTTCAGAATTTTTTTTACCAAAGTTTATATCTTATAAATCCTAAAGTCTTAAAAGTCTGTTCAACATTGTTCAGTTTACACTACTAAATGTATACTAAGTGTAATAACAAATGTGTTTATTTGGTAAACAAATAGAAATTTCTTGCTTGCGTGCTTAAGCATTAGAAGTCTCTTGAAGCTGTCCTTGAGCATTGGAAATCTCTTTCCTGCGTGCTTAAGCATTAGAAGTCTCTTGGAGTGGTCCTTGAGCATTGGAAGTCTCTTGCAGTTGTGCTTGAGCAGTGAGAGTCTCTTTCAGTAGTGATTGAGTATTAGAAGTCTCTTGGTAGTGACCTAGAGCATTTGGAAGTCTCTTGGAAGAGTCCTTGAGCAATTGCAATATTTGAGATTATAGTGAAATCCCTTGAAAGTGCAAGAGGACTGGAGTACTCTTGTGTTGTGGGAGGCACCAATATAAATTACTTGTGTCTGCTCTTTCTCTTTCACTCTTTTATCTGTGTTCTATTTTATCTGCTGCACTCAGACTCTGACCATGTTTTTAACACTCAAAAAAAAGAACTAGAAAAAATCAACACAATCCCCACCTGCGTTTTTCTCACCTTCAATGTTTACAAATTATATCTTTCTCACTTAAACACATAATTATTAGACAAATTATTCTTTAATTTGTTTATCTTAATAACATCAACAAATATTAACAATGAGATATTGTCTTTGAATCAACTTTGCTCTAACAGATATCTCATTTACTTAACAAAACTCTATGATAAATCATCCAAACAAGGAACATAATTTAATTCCATATGGTTATAATCATTAAAGAATGCTAACAGATGCTTCCATGACACTAGTTAAGAAAACATAGAGATCCAGATGCACTCGTTAGCATGATCCATAATCAATTTCTAGAATAAAGCTCATTTCTTGCATGGAAATAACTATTGTATTTTAATAGATAATGTGCTTTGCACTTATCAGATAAATAAGAATGCTCAATGCTAAAGATATGAAAGTTAACAAATAAGGGGTTATATAGTTGGTTTGGTGAAAGAGTTACAGAGTGGGGATAGTTTTAAAACTGTTATTTCCATTATTTTATAAAATAAAAAGGTGTTGGATTTTTTGTTTTTTTAGAGGGGTGTTGTATATATATATTTTTTGTTATAAATATATGCAAATTACAAATAACATTTCAATTAACACGCAATACAACAATTTAAAAGAAATTTATTCCAAAAAAAATTAATGTATAAATATAGGCAAAATTACACAATTCGTCCCTTAATCTAATTTTAAGTAACATTCTTGTTCTTTATCTTTTTTTTGTTTCAATTTAGTCCTTTATATTATAAAATGTTAATATCTTATCATTTTCTGAGATTTTATCAATGAAATCTGAGTTTTTAAGTTTTATGATGAAGATTTGGATTTGTTTATGAGTTTGATTATTCAAATGCTTAAAACTATTATTGTTCTTTTGTTATTTTCCATTGTATATCATGAAAAGTCATAAAGAAATGGACAGAATCTTATTGCCAACAATATTTGTATGTTAGATCTCTTTAGTGAGATGAAGGGTCAAGCATGTCATATTGAAATATTTACCGGACATATGATAATTTTAATTTTACATATGATATCTTGTAACAAGTGACAATTCTTTAAAAAAGAATAAAAAAAATAAGCAATGTACGATGGTTTTTACATTATAAATTAGTTAAACACACATTTTGTTTCTATTACATATAAAAGAGGTAAAATATGGCCGGAATTTTCAATTTGGTTTATGTTATGGTCCTCTTTCTTTCACTGTTTATTGCTATAATAAATGTCGATGGTAAGCACCTTTTTAAGCTTCTTATTCACCTTATACACAATATTTCATTTTCTTTTATACTAATATTGCTATATACTTGTTTCAAATCACAGCATCTCGTAAATGTGATACTGACGATGGTTGTCCAAATTATTTGTGTTCGGATCCTAAAGTTGGAAAGTGTATTTATAATAATTGTTATTGCATTTAATAGTTAAGTTCAAAAATAATTTTGTTTCTTTTTAAGCCTCTAATACGATTCAGTTATCAACCGGTGTTAATAAGAAGAACAAAACATCACAAATCATTAGCCTTAAAACAACTTTTGTATTGTATATCCTCCAACACAATTATATTAATGTATATTTACTACATTGGCATTTATAATATATAAATTATAGAATGTATGTATTTCTAGGTAAAATACGATTTTAACTCCAATAAATTTTTTGTTCTTAGTTCTCAAAAGATTTTTTGTCAACAATTTTGCCCATGATGTTAAATTCCAATGTATGTGACTAATGGGAGTCCACATGAACATTTTTAATGATGTTGGCGTTTTATGATTTATTAACAATTTTTTAAATAATTCAAATACTATTTATAATTAAATAATATCCAACACGTAATATGTTATTGTTTAACTATTTTACCAAAAAAAATGTTATTATTTAACTAAGTTAAAATTACCCTCCACCATACTACCCATGTCGGCAGTGTTCCCTTTATTATTAGAACCTAAAAAGAGCCTCAGAAATATCACCCTAAGCTTCCATCCTTTCCAACGAGACGAAATCTCACCACGAGATGGAAGATGTGTCTGACACTATCATATTCCCATCATATTCCCTAAGGGTCCGTTTGATTCGAGAATTAGGAGGGGAGGGGAGGAATTTTAACGGAGAGGAGGGGAGGGGAGATAATTTAATTAAAAGTGTGTTTGGTTCACAAGGGGATGTGAGGGATTTTAAAATTATTTTACTGTTTTACCCTTAAACTTAATTAAATAAGGATAATAAAGTAACGAAACAATAATGATGTAATTTATAACAACACGATGTAGACGATGGAATAATGAATTAATAATAGGGTTTTACAAGGAGTAATAAAAGTTGTTACAAGGAAAAATTCTTAATAATATACGATAAAAGTTGTTACAAGAAAAAATTGTTAATAGTATGGAATAAAAGTTGTTACAAGATAATATAACTTATAACCTAATAATAGTAAAAGTTGTTTCAAGGATAATATAACATAATAATAATAATAATAATAATAAATGTTGTTACAAGGATAGTATTGAGATTTTAAATTAATATAAGGATAATTTTGACAGTGCAATAAAATTTGCTCCTTTCCCCTCCCCTCCTAAAAATTGAACCGAACACTTTAAATTAAAAATCTCTCCTTCCCTCTCCTCCACTCCCCTCCAAAACTCTCGAACCAAACGGACCCTAAGTTTGGATTGTTGATAACCCCCAAACCATATTTAGCCACTTGCCCCCTCTCTCTCTCCGAACTACCACCTTTATTTTGTCAACATGCTTATATTTACCACTCCAATGAATTTCACATCTAGTCCTCCATCCTTTTTTGGGTGACACACCTTACTCTACTTAACTCAATGAATCTTATTCCAATGAATCTTAATTGATCCCCCTACTTCTCGCATAGGAACTTACTTTGAAGCTTCACAACCTCCTTCCACCCCCAACAAACATGTGACTCCCAAAATACTCTATGTATTTCTAGGTGGATTGACTAAGTGAAAATATACAATGTTCAAGTTATAGTATAAAAAAATATCAATCTCACAAGGAATGAAGATCTATAACTTCTTATAGTTTTCCAGTAAATTACTTGTTTTTAAGGAAATAAAATAAATCATAAGTGTCACAACAATAAAATAAAGATAACAGTTTATGAAACACAGTTAAAAAGAATTAGAAGTTCTCAAAAGTAAAAGTGCAGTTTAAGCAAAGAATCAGTTATGACATAGCTTCACTACGATATACAGAGCTATATCTTTATATGACTTATTGGCAACGTAGGAGCCTTTGGGGACCTGTTTACAGTGTCATTATATTAAGCATGGGAAGACAAACTGCACTGCGGTACAATCACAATACTTAACATGCAACAGCCAACAAGACTCTTAGATAGATCTTGGTGCATTTCTAGGCTCTTCCAAGATCTTGTTTATGTTCAAGCAGTTTGTCTTGTTTCTATCTCCTTTAGGTGCTTAGGGACATAACTCATATCAAATTAACATTTTTCATTCTCATTACATGCCGGTATTAGGGAACTTGACACTAAAAATAAGACTCAATTGCAATTTTGGCCTCATGATTCATAAACTTGTGATTTTGGCCCCCTATAATAAAACAATAACAAATAAGCCATTTAAGTTTATCCCCTTTTGCACTTTTGGTCCCCTTATCCAATTTTGACCCAGTCTATGCACACATGATACTTCAAGGACGCCACAAGTGTAATGTTTAATTAAAAATATAAAAAAAGCCACATGTGTAACTTTTTAATAAAAAAAAATGTGGTCTAGTTTTTCCTTTTTTTTAATTCAACAAATACATACATGACTTTTTTTATTATTTTTTTAATTATAAAATTACACATGTGGCATCCTTGAAGTGCCACGTGTGCGTTGGTTGGGTCAAAATTGGACCAGGAGGCCAAAAGTGCAAAAGAGGTAAACTTAAGGGGCTGATTTGTTATTGTTTTTATAGGGGGTCAAAATCGCAATATTGTGAAACATAGGGGATCCAAAACTGCAATTAAGCCTAAAAATAATAATGATCAAGGTTTACTTTCAAAGATTTTTCATTAAAACAATTTGTTTGAAAGAAACCAAAGTTATAGCTCTTTAAATCTTAAGCAAAGAATATCATAACTTCATCTTAAGCAATGTTATTTTCAATAGTCTTAGAGACATCTACAGAGTCTGATGGTCTTCAGAGTGCAGTTCTTCAGCTTCTGTGTGACTTCCTATCTTCTGGTCCAACTTATTGACTTTTGGTTGGTCTTTCTTTAGATCATCTACCATAGTCTTTTACCTTCTCTTGTGCTTCTGATACTCTTATACATGTTCATTCGTTGTTAAATTTTATTTATGGTCCTACACACTTGAATAGATATTAACTTATCCAATTATTTTTCAAAACTTTATTATCATCAAAACTCTAGAGAAATTGTATAACATCAATTTTGTTCCAACAACTTCATCTATAAATTCATTAACCATCACGACCCAATCCATCAACTGTCTTCCTTTGAGGACATTGTTGTATTGATTACTTTCACTACTCTTGACGTTAATAACTTTACCAACAACTTATTTAAACATCCCAAAATCGATATAGATTGAAAAGCACTTAGTTCAAAAGGAGAGTCAATTTCCGGTGTTAAGGCCAAAAAATAAAATTAAACCCTCACGAGAGAGCCCCATTGTCATGGAATTGATCAAACATCACTGTCACCTTCCCTTAACTTTATACACGCATAGAAATAATCAGAAATCAATCATGTAAATGTTTTCTGTCAAAAAAATAAATGAATTCTTGTTTATATTATGAATGATTCACTAATTCGATGTATTATATACTCACTTAATATTTTTCGGTGTAATGTTTATTTGGTTGGAACAAGTATCCCTTATACTTAATCTCGAGTTAGAAGTATATAGTAATTGTACTTAATCTCGCCTTATATAAAATAATTCGTTAAGAAAATCTAGTGTAATCACGTTATTTTGTTTTTATTTTTTTGTGGCGATGACATTCGTTTTTGGTGGTGACATTATTTTATATAATCTAAGAATACAATACATGCTATGTATACATGGATATATATTATAAAGGTAAATATAGTGTAATCACATTGTTTTGTTTATATTTGACAATATACTAGACAAAAAGGTTTTTGTGGCTCAAGCATTCATCTTATGTTGCTCTGCAAGATTGTCCTGCTAAATAAATTGAAAAGTCAAAGAAATAAAACTCAAAGTGTAAGTAAAATCATAAGGGTAACAATATTCATTATGACATGAAAAAACAATTATGTTAAGAAGTAATTGAATCATTTTTAACTAACCTGTTAAACACATAAACATTTATTTGTTACGCATATCGGCATTCCAGGTAAAATACATCGATTACTTGCACAATCAAGGGCAGAATTACAAGTAATATCTATAAAATTAAATAATGTTATTAGAGGATGATTAAAATAATTTATACGGTAAAAATATATATTTTAAAATTATGAGAAAATTGGCTTACTATAGGCATCGGTTACAAGGAGAAATAGAGAAAAAAAGAGGACCACAATATAAATAAACCCAAGAATTATAGCCATTTTTTTCATTTGCATGTAGTAAGTAGAAAATTGTATTATCAATTTATATAATATGTAAAACTCCATGCTCTATTTATTTCAATAAAATATTCTTTAGCATGTATAGAATTGTAATAAAGCATTTTTAAAATTATAATCATTTTGAAATGTCTCTTAAACACATTGATACGTTCTATTTGTCCCTTAAAGTCGTTGAATTGATCACTTGATCTTAATAAGGATCTCACATAAATATACTTTTGGTCATTCGATTTCATTTCTATAATAAATCAAAGAGGTGCCACTGCAACATTTGGACCATACGTCAACGCCTATATTTTTTCATGGTAAAGAAACCGTTCTCGTGAGTTAAATAAGCAACGAGTAGTTATCTGATTATAACTCAGTTGTTAAGGGACATTAATATATATATATATATATGGGCCGAGATTCGAATGTTAGATTTTTTACCTATTTATTTAAAAGTGTGAATTTTTAACAACAATACTATTTCACAAAAAACAATATAAATAATCTAACAAGTTGTTGGTATAAGGGGTAACCTTAACGCAACTGATAAAGTTGTTGTCATGTGACTGAAAGATAATAGATTCAAGTCCTAGAAACAACATGAATTCCTTTTTTTGTTTGAATCAACAAGTTGTTGGCATGTCTTTGTTGTGCTGACAACACTTGGTCTTTTTTGTACATTCGTTGTCCCTGTTATTGTTATTGTTATTGTTATTTTCTATCGTTCTTTTTCTTGGAACTTCTCGCCTTATCAAATTTCACTATGTTTACTAGTGGAAAGACATGCACAATATTTGAGAGAGAGCCCGAAATCCGAATCATAGATACAATCTTTAGCACAATATTGACTTGATTGTTTACAAGACAGCCGCAATATTTGATAAATATCCCCGCAAACTTTATCCATCCTTCAAAATACTAGTAATGGATATCTTACTTAATCCTAATCCTAATTCTAATTAACATTGCAATGACATAATCAAACCCTAAACCTAATTGCTAGGCGCCAAATTATGATAACTTGGATCTTTAACCTTTGGCGCGGATGTATTATCAGCTCTTGATCTAATATTTAATCTGGCTTGCACACATAACATCAAGGAATTCAAATACTCATTTGCCCCATGCGTTTATGACACTTAATGCACTGTTCAATTTTTCACCCATGCGTTTATGACAATTAATGCGTTGTTGAATTTTTCACCCATGCGTTTATGACACTTAATGCGTTGTTGATTGACTTTCCATAACATAATGGAATTCAAAATATTCATTTCCCCTCATGCATTTATGACACTTAATGCACTCTTGATTGGATTTCTACCTTTCCTGATATATGATTGATTCAATCTGCTTGGATCTCATCCTTTCAAATCTCATTGCATTCACATAAGCATGACCAACAATGACATACAAGTTTTGCTTTCTTATCATGCTTTGACAGGTTTAGGGTTTGCCATTTTTTTTATGCTTGCTGTAATATAAATCATGTTATGGTAATACTGACATTTTTGTTGGTGTTTTGTTGCCAACCCCTTTGAACCCAAATCCCACATCCGAACTTGAGAGGGTTGTCAATGATCTCTGTACTGAGTACATGACGTATGTCGTTGAGCTTGATGTTCAACATGTGAGGCTTTCTTTCTACTTGCATTCGTTCAGATCATCTGTTCCATTTGCATTCATCTATTAACATGATGTTTTGTAGTTTTTTGACTATTAGGGCATGGTTGTTTTGTCAAGAATGTTTGGTCATGACTTTGGACACCAAATTGGATGCTACGCAAGTCTGGTGGATTCTAACTACAATGATTTTGAGGTGTTGGTCGAGACGAACAATGACAACATTTACTTGACTAAGGGTTAGCATACCCTAAAAGACTTCTACGGTGTGTGTCTCGGATCCTGGGTGACTATAGCCCATTGTTTACGTCCAATGTCCTTTTACACAATATGTATGATACATCATTTTTTTCAAAATAGAGCCATATTGAGTCCTAAAAATTCAATTGTTGATGAGATTAATAATTATGTTTTGGATCTCTTTTGGGTGAAGAAATGATATATTTAAGTTGTGATTCTCCTATAGCAGATATCGCATCAGTCAATAGGCTAGATGATATACACACACTAGAATTCTTGAACACTATAAACATTGCAATGACCTAATCAAACCCTAAACCTAATTACTAGGCGCCAAACTATGATAACCGTTGGATCTTTAACCTTTCGAGCGGATGTATTATTAGCCCTTGATCTAATCTTTAATCTGGCTTGCACACATAACATGAAGGAATTCAAATACCCATTTCCCCCCATGAGTTTAAGACACTTAATGCACTGTTGAATTTTTCACCCATGCGTTTATGACAGTTAAAGCACTGTTGAATTTTTCACCCATGCATTTATGACATATAATGCGCTGTTGATTGACTTTCCATAACATCAAGGAATTCAAAATACTCATTTCTCCCCATGTGTTTATGACACTTAATGCACTGTTGATTGGATTTCCACTTTTCATAATATATGCTTGATTCACTCTGCTTGGATCTCATTCTTTCAAGTCCCATCCCATTCACAGAAGCATGGCCAACAATGACATACAAGTTTTGTTGTCTTATCATGCTTTGACAGGTTTAGGGTTTGCCATTTTTTTTGGTACTTGTTGTAATGTAAATCATGTTATCGTAATACTGACATTTTTGTTTATGTCCTATGTCCCATTGTTTATGTCCTATGTCCTTTTATACAATATGCATGATACATAATTTTTCAAGATAGCGCCATACTGACTTCTAAAAATTTAATTGTCGATGAGATTAATAATTGTGATTCTCCTATAGCAGATACCACATCAGTCAATAGGCCAGATGATATACGCACACCAAAATTCTTGAACACTATAAACTTTTCAGGTTTCCCTAATCACAAGATAATTTTGAAAGTTGGAGTTCCTGTCATGTTGTTAAGAAATTTGAACATAACAGTTGGCCTATGTAATGGTACTCGGCTGATAATCACAAAGATGGGGAGATATATTCTTGAAGGGAGGGTTATATCAGGGAGCAGGGTTGAGGAGAAGGTATATATACCAAGATTGTCGTTGACACCTTCTGATACAAGAATTCCATTCAAATTTCGACGTAGATAGTTTCCTGTATCTGTGTATTTTGCAATGACTATAAACAAAAGTGAAGGGAAATCACTTAAGCAGGTTGGCATATATCTTCCACAAACAGTGTTTTCGCATGGGCAGAGCTATATGTTGCAATATCACGTGTTACATCAAGGGATAGTTTGAAGATATTGTTAACGGATGACGATGGGGATTGCATCAGCACCACTTCAAATGTAGTGTATAAGAAGTAATCCAAAATGTGTGAACAACTGTTGTATGTCCTAAACTATTGTTTATGTTAAGTTGTTTTTTTATCTATGTAATGGATCATGGATGTGTTTGTTTCAGCTTTAAATAAAATATATTTTGAGTTAAAATAATCTACAATTATTCAAGACGTAAAAAAGCAAGCTAGTTTATCAACAAAAAAAGCAAGACTACACTTAGAAATCTAACTGCTGAAAAATAAGACTATCCAGTCTTGATTACACGGTTTTCCAACATAATCTCAACCTCCTTCAGATGATCCTCAAGAAGATCTACTTCACTCTGCTGGTTATTCTTATAAAGTAAATTTGTAGCCACTTTAATTGCATGATTGATCATGTTTTTTTCTTGAGGAAGGAGCTTTAATTTAACATCCTTCTCCTTTAAAGCATTTGTAGTCTTGTAACTGCAGTAATCTAATGCATTCATTGCCTTGGCCTTTCTTAGGAATTTATCATCTTCAGCACGGTACTCGTCTGCTTCTTGAATCAATTTTTTTGATTTCATCTGCTGATAACCTTTCTTTGTCATTGGTTATCGTGATCTCGTTTGTATTGTATTGTAATTCCTTAATTACAATCTGACTACTTTGAGTTAAGTGAAGAGCTGGTCTAATCCATTTTATCGTTTTTTTAATAACAAATGTTAGTAATTAGTTGTTAGATAAACGTGGTCTTGATCTAAGATATGGGTCTTAACCTATTTTGTTAAATTGTGCTGAACATAGGAACTCGATTGTTATTGCTAGAACCTCTATTTCCAAATAGGGATGAAGACAAGGTTTGAACTCCTCTATAATGACTCAATTGTCTGCTAATCTGACTCAAAAACATATTGAAAAAATAATGTAAGATGGTCTGTCATTAGTGACGTCAAACTTACTATGACTATAACTGTTATATCAAGTCATATGTATATCGTAGGATTAGCCAATGCATGTGGTTAATACTCCCATTAGGTATCCATAATTGGTCGTTGTTTTCCTGGTTTTATGCCTACGTGGCATTGCCGTTAGCCACCACTTGCGGCAGGTCAATTTGTCTTTTTGCTTTAGGTGATCTCCTTGTCATATGTACATATCCAACTTAAATATTAGTCTGATTGTATGTATCGTTCTCCACTAGGCACCTCCGGGGTTAGCCGTGGCAAAAATACTAGGCTAAAAATTATTAGAAGTAAAAGGTACCACCTCTGTAGGTATCAGTTGATCTTTTTGAGGTCCTACCGAAGCAACGATCGACAAGCTTTGATTACCAATACCTTCCAGAACTTGGTTCCGTTTTACTCCTGTGTAGTGGAAGCAACAAAATTGTCACCAAAATTGACTTGTCTAGACTACAACTCCTTGGCTTATTAAGCCTCATTATGAATCACACGTTTAATAATGTTGATGCATGATATCATTTATCTCAGTGTCAATATGTTGTTTAATGAAATATATTGTCATTACTACTGGAACCTCATGTGGATTAATTGGTGGTGCATCATTTAACTCCTTTTGTCTTTCTTTTCAAGTGCATACGCCAAACATAGTCTTGAACTCGAGAACTGAGTTTTCCAGTCGTAATAGTCAAATTGTCCCCATTAGGGTACCAATTATAGTGTCAAATTAGAGATTTAGATGATGTATGTATTAATAGTCCTCAATTGTGATTCTTTTCCTTCTAGTGATTAATGTTGAGGAAAAAACTATATTCCACAATTGTGGGTTCCTTAATTCCCCAATAGAGCGTAAAGTATGGTTGTTTTTGGTTTTTTTGTTACTAGATTAAGAAATGCATGTAAAAAAATAAAGGAATAAAAGTAAAGGGGTAAATAAAATAAATAGTTTGTGTCTGATTGAGTGCATCAAGAAAATTATACAAGATATGAACTTATATGCAACACTATTCCTACTATGGTTCTTGCAATGTCTTGCTTTGCTCGACTATTTGCATAGATAGTGTGTTGATTTTCCCTCGTAATGAGGATATGTGGCACCTCACGTCCAAGTGACACCTTCCTTTTCTCAGTTATACGTTGATAAGGCTAAACATGTGAAGCTTTCTACAAAACATGATTTCTTGTTCATTGCTCCTCGCAGTTAGTAGCGCTATAACCAGAGAGGGTAGGTTTAGTGTCTTCTACAATAGACCTCAAGGAAGGTGAATGCAATTTTCCCTTATTTTTATTGAGCTTTTACCAAGTATGAGGTCTTTAAGATCCGCATAATCTTCAATAGAATCACGAAAGAATCTGCTAACTTTCATTCAGCTATAATAAGGCCTGACTAACATTCCATCGGCTGAGGTAAAACTCTTCTAACCTCAAATTGCCTACGTGCCAATTCCGGCTAGCAAAATAACTATTTTTAGAAATAAATTGATATTAAGTTCGATTTTATGATACTTTCAGCTTTTTAAAAAACAATTACGCTTTAAATTTTAGTATAAATATATGGTCACCTCGATTTTACTATATTATTATTTCTACAACTAATTTTGCAATTGTTTAAAAACTATTATTGTTCTTTAGGTATGTTTCCCTTGTCTGTAAAGCTAAAAAAGAAATACAAATATTAATTAAAAGCTGATAAAAAAATGGAAATAATTAACTATGATTGCTAACAACATTTTTATATGAGATGCGTACTACTAAGATAAACTAAACACTTCGGTGAGACACTTCGGTGAGATATAGGGAAAAACACAACATATTGAGATAAACTAAAATTATTATTAAATATCTTGTGTGTATTCATACGAGATATTTAATAATAATTTTAATCTTACATAAGGGTTTCTTGTAACATTAGCTTCTTTCTTTGGTTTTTATATTAGATGAGTATGAGTGTTTTTTCACCATAAAGAAGTAAAAAAGAATTTGTTCTATTGCATGCAAATGAGGGAAAATATGACTAAACTTTTGAAGTTTATTTATGCTATGATTCTCTTTTATTCACTATCTATTGTTGTAATCAACGCCGATGGTAAGCCCCTTTCTTCATCTTTTTTAATTTTATTTTGGGTTAATTAAGTTTTTGGTCCTTATAAATTTTCACAGTTTTGTTTTTAGTCCTTAAAAAATAAAATCACACTTTTTAGTCCTTATAACATTTTCTTTAAGTATTTTAGGGACCAAAAATGTTGATGGAAATTTTTTAGAGGGACTAAAAATGCTGATGGAAATTTTTTATAAGGATTAAAAAGTGTGATTTTATTTTCTAGGGATTAAAAACAAAATTCTGAATATTTACGGGAACCATTTACTTAATTAACCCTTTTATTTTTTCTCTTATACACAATAATTTACTACTTTTTAATAACATTATTTTTATTTTTGTTTCATACCATAGCATATCGTGAATGCAATAGTGACGGTGATTGTCCAAATTATATTTGCCGCGTTAAGGAAGTTGGAATGTGCTTTTTTACTAAATGTTACTGCATTGGACTCTAATATATTTTTTTTTAGAGAAACAAGCTATACATTCTCTCTAAGTTCTTTTTCTTCACTCAATGGAGAGGTGATTTTGAATCATTTTTATCCTATGTATCCTTTTTTTCCATTCTTTTAATATAAATAAGTGGTTTTTACATAAATTAAGTTTTTTCTTTTTGAGTTCTTTTTTTCATTCTGTCGTTTGAATGCATAGTTGTGTTGTTCATCGTCTTAATGTAGTGTTATACGAAAGAATTTGATTTTTTCTCTCTCCTCCTAACCTACAAATTTGCATGAATAAACTTAGTGTTAAAACCTTCGTCCACTTCTGTCTCAATTTCTACCTCAACATCATCTTGCAAAAGTTCCCTACCTCAACTCCCTCCAAAAACCTCCCTCCATATATAAAAGTTTTGAACCTAGCCTACCAACATCATCTTTACAAACTATAACATAAAGGTCGTT
>Ga0315914_1004168_pt1 | contig 21674 bp, 6 predicted proteins | sample MpolenodulesMG_FD_203920 | JGI IMG/M metagenome (GOLD analysis project Ga0315914, IMG submission 203920) | Medicago polymorpha root nodule microbial communities from Los Angeles, California, United States - elongated nodules | ecosystem: Host-associated > Plants > Roots > Nodule | place: USA...
GAGAGTTGCGGCGAGAATGAAGGGGAACTGATGTTGAGGCACGAAGGAAAAATAGCAAAATTAATTTTAGGATTTTTTTTATAAATTAAATAACACAACTTATGAGTAAATGATGTGGCACATTCCTATTGGATGACTGTGTAATCTTGCTTTACACAATCAGTGCACCATAATTAAACTCATAATATTGTCAAATGAAATTCAACATGACAATAAAAACAATTCAGTTAAGGAAAATAACTGAAATTAATGGAAAAAAAAATTCTTGAAGGGGGAATTAATGGAAAAGATCTCCTTACCTCTTTTACTTGATTACATTTATGCTTGAAATAATCGTTATTTTTTAAATCATCATCCTTTAGAAAATTTTGATTGCACACGAAGAGAGAATACGTGAATCATCATCGTAAAAGTTGTCACAAAATTGATTGCATAAATATCACTACTCTTTTTATTATTACCACTCCAAAGTTAAAATCCACTTCGAGTTTGATCTCGACTCAACAGTGATGCATTTCTTCTTGTCTACCGATTTATATCCCTCTCAAGTATAAATAGGAAAAATAAAGAATAAATCAAATATAAGCACCAAAAGAAAATATAAAAAAGAAAAATATTTAAAAGTAAAATAGCAACATAAGAAATAAAAAAAGAAATGTTAAACAAAGAACATATGAATGTATCAAGAGATAGAAAAAGTAGTGAGTATTAAGGTATTAAAATAAATGAAATAGAAGGAGGCTGAAAGCGGTTATATTTGAACGTAGTAATAACAATCTTTCATATATATTTTAATTGATATATGATGTATTTCTTCTTTTCTCTTGATTGACTTCCACATGTCTAAGATAAAAATCCGGTCGAAAACAAAAAACATATAAGCACCGGAAAAAGAGAAAAATACGAATAAGAAAATGACAAGATAAGAAATCACAATAAAAAGCAAATTAAGAATAAGAAATAAAAATTAGCAATACATAGAATGAGTATTGAGAGATAAAAGAAAAGAGAATAAGGTTGAAAATAGTGATTTCGAATGTGGAGGTTCTTGAATGTAGCAATGCTTCCTTTATATACTAATCGTGGGTAGAATAAATCTTTGCATAAACTGTGAGATTGATTTCTTTGAAGTCAAGGGTATTATTGATTCTACACTAATAGCATTGAAGACATTGATTATTTTTCTATAATAATTTAACATGGAACATGGGATTGTGGCGATATATGAGGAGGAAAGTTGAAGAATGAATATATGAAAATTTTCTATAATAATTTAGTATAGAACATTGAACTGTGAGAATGAATATTTGAAATTTTTCTATAATAATTTTTCGAAATTAGAGTCGAAAAAGAAAAAATATATATTTAGTTTGGTCTGATCATATGTAAAAGTGGTTTATTGTTTTTTTTTCTTCTAATCTTTATATAATTTAGTTTACGGTGATAAGGCAATATGGTTCAATTTAAATGTACATAATTCATATAATTATTTCATTTTAAATAAATGGAATGAATGTAATATACACAAACGTAATTAAGGAAACTTTCTTGATCAAATGTACAATGCATTGCAACATTTTTGTTAGAGGAGCAATAGATGCTTGAGAGAAACTGGAGACGCCACGTGTACTTTTGCCCAAAGATGTAAACTTTTGTATTATATAAAGATAAAGATAAAGATGAGACGAAAATAAAACTTATAAATTAATTAAGGGATCAATTGACCAATTAAACATAATTTCTATAAAAAAGTTACAGTAATATATCTTGTGATACGTCAAACTTACCATTGATTAAAAATGCCCTGAATGTCTTTATGTATAAGAACATTAATATGAGCATTTTTCCTAAAAAAAATTAAGGTTAATAGTGCTTTATCCCCTGTAATATAGAATATTTTTTGTTTTGCCCCCTGTAATTTTTTTTTTAGATTCCGTCCTTATAAAATAAAGATTCTCCAGAATTGTCCCCTGACCCCTATGACTCAACATAATCTCTTACGTGGCGCTGACGTGGATATTTCCTTTTATTTTTCATTGGCCACATGTATAATTCATTTAACCCATCATATTTAATTAAAAAAAAAGAAAAAAAACATAAAAAATAATTTAAAAATCTAAAAATTAATTTTCAAATTAAAAGGTTCAGATTTTTTTTTTCTCAAAAAAATGTGGAACTTAATTTTCAAAATAAAAAAAAATTAGAAAATATATTTCTTAAATTAGAAAAATAGATTTGAAATTAAAAAAAGTTCAGATTTCTTTTCAATATAAAAAGGCTACAAAACTTTTCCAGAATTTTTTTAAAAAAACTTTTTCAAAATAAATTTTATTTTCCAGAATTTTTCTTTTTTTAAAAAAATAAATTTAATTTTCCTGAATATTTAATTTTTTTACTAAAATAAAATATATTTTTATTTAAAAAAACAAATAAAAACTTATCTTATTTTCCAGAATTTTATTTTTTTAGAAAAAATAAAAAAGTTTTATTTGGAAAAAAATATTTATTTTACCAGAATATTTTTTTTATAAAAATAGAAATTTATCTTATTTTCCTGATTTTTTATTTTTTTAGAAAAAGTAAACAAAACTTTTCTATTTAAAAATAATTGAACTTATTTTAATTTCAAATTTATTTTTCTAATTTTTGAAATATATTTTCCATTTTGTTTTTATTTTGAAAGTTAAGTTCCATAGTTTTTTATTATATTAGAAAATATAATCTGAATTTTTTTCTAATTTTATTTATTTTTTATTAATTTTCAAAAATTAATTTTCAGATTTTTTAATTATAAATGACGTGTAATATGTTTTTTATGCGTGACATCCAAAAAAATAATGAAAAATAAAAAAATATCTACATCAGCGCCACATAGAAGATTCTGCTGAGTCATAGGGGTCAGGGGGCAATCGTGAAGAATCTTTATTTTACAGGGGGCAAAACCAAAAGTGTCCTATATTAATGGGGGTAAAACACTATTAACCTAAAAAATTAATATGAATTAACTGTTAAGACCAACTTGAATGTGAGAGTCTTAACCTTTTATGATCCGGTACTTATTAGGTGGTCACATTGAGGAGAAACTCTTAAGACCCCAATATAATGTGGGACCTACAATTTTTTGATATTAAGAAATTGAAATGTTTAATATAAAGTTATTGATAGTTGATAAGTGGGCCTCATTAAGAAATTTGTGTGAGATGCTAGGTTGGAGAAGTTGAGTACTTATTAAATACTACTATTAAAAAATTATAAATAAGTGATGTGTACACGCGTGACTCACTTAAATACCTAAAAATAGGTGTATTTATTGTGGATGCTGGTAATTATCCTATCAATGTCCTTCATAAAATAGGATATGGAATACACATTGAGCAGAAAAATGAAATGAAATTATGAAACAGCTAGTGGGTTTAATAACAATAAAGCTCAATTTCTTAAGATGGAAACAATATTCTCTTCGGGTTTGGAAGGTGTGGTTAACCCAATTTTCATCCTTTTTTTCTTTCTTTCTGATATCAACTTCTTATCCTTAATAAGGGCAAAATAACATAATTTGTATTTGACCATAATTTATTGATTTAAGTGGTAAGAGACTTTGACCTCTTAAACGTAGTTAGGAGTTTGATTCCTAACTCATGCATATGAAAAAAATCTAGTTGGAAGACGAGAAATCACATTGTATGTCTCATTGGTTTCTCAACGGAGATTAGTCATTGTTAAGCGGCGGTGGAAACTTCCTGCCAATACGATGGTATAAAAAAGCTTATATTTGTCAAGCAATAATCTTAAATAGGACAAATATTAGATATAGTTTGATATAATGTTTCCACCGTTTTCTACTAAAAAAGAATGACATATATTTGAATTTTTTGTCTGTATGTTGAATTTAATATTTTTAAACAATTTTGTTCATCTTTTTTTTCTTTTATATAAATTTGTTAAACTTTTACCCCTTTCATTCGATATTAAATATTTTAGTTAAACATTTCACAAAGATAAAAAGAAAACGTATAAGTAAAAAAGTGAATAATATTTACTAAATTATCCTGATCAAGTATTACTCTATAACTCTATTCATTATTACAATAAATGTAAAGTCAAATATATTAATTAAAGATATTAATTTGAAAGTGATTAAAATAATATTAAATAGAGGATACAACAGGAAAAAAAGCTCATATTATATTGAAAATTGAAAAAGGACTTTTTTAGACTTTAGAGGCCATCTGAAACTCACATAAACAATGCGATCCCAAAATCTCAAACAGGTGATTTCTCTCCTTGATTAGGGAAATAATTGTGCTGTCATGTGGGGAAAGAGTATGAAATGGTGAATCAAGAAATTCATGTATTAGAGAGACAGTCTTCTCACAATGCTCGGTATATAGGCAGTACAATCATTTGTGCAAAACTCTCTACACTGAGTTTTCATGTGAGCCTTACAGGGATATGGTAAGTAAGTAACCATTCATTTCAAATGTATAGTACTTGGTCGTTTGTTGCCTTTAGAAAGAAGAGCTTCACTTGGGCCAACATTTGAAGTTAGATGTTACACAATCTAGAGCTTATGACTATATTCTTGAGGAATTAGATGTCTATTTTGCCAGAAAATTATGTTTCCCTTTGAGTTTATGTGCACTCGCGCACGTGCAAGCACGCGCACACATACCACTACCTAATCAATATTGGAATGCAATTTTTCCCCCTTGATGAATGTGCACCAAGGGGTGTAGCTTTACCGAAGGTTATTAGGTATTTTTTTCTTGCTGTATATAGTTTTAGTACCTATAGTATGCAATTTTTTCACTAACACCATGTTCATTAATAAACAAAGTAATTCATTACCACAATTCAAACTAGTTTTATATTTTCATATTAGTGATTTGCAATTTAAAACAGTTTCAAATCATATGAGTACAGGTTATTTAGTCCCCATGTATTATTTTTTTCATAGCCATACAAATGTAGCGGTAAGTAAAATACTCTAGGGGGTAAAAATGCTAGCATAAGAAGCAACCAGGGAGCCACTATAGAGTGTTTCATTATACTCTTGAACCTCACTAGCTGGTTGAGTACCATACTCAGCACCAAGAGATACAATCTGTAAAATTATTGCATTCTCAGTAACTCTGATTCCTCCGGGCAAAATCGTCCGTCTTGGGAATCCTGGTGGTCCTAAATAACTATTCACTGAAATCCAAAATTGGCCTCTTGAATTTCTCTTTATGTTATCTGGTCTTCCAGCAAGTAACATGAATAATTCTGATGAATTTGCTCTTGGTCCTTTCAGCCAAACTCTCTGAATTCTGTTTGATAGATATTCACTAACAAGTACAAATGAGCCATCTTTGCTTACTGCCACACCAGATGGCACTGCAAGATTGCTTAGCAACACTGTCGTTTGGTTTGTGCTTGGATCATATCTCAATAGGCTTCCTGAATTATCTCCACTGGTTATCAGTGTCTGGAAATCCCTACAAATAATCAAGTGACATGTACATTTTAATATTGTAATGCAGAATTGGCATTTAGCTGCAAAAAACTATGCTTACTTGAGCTGGAAATTGGTGCTAGCTTCGGTAAAATAAACGATTCCAGTGTCGGAATCTACATCCAAACCATCAGCAAACTTAGTAGAATTGGCTTGTGCAGGTCCAACTAATTGAGTTACATTTGCTCCATCCGGACTAACCTTAACAAGGCCATAATAAGCATCAGCTACGTATAAATCGCCCGTCTGATGATTGAAACTTAACCCTAAAGGTCTTCCACATTTTGCTTGGACTGCTGAGAAGTCTGCAAGCCCATCACATATCGTCTTGTTCCTGAACCAAAATAAAAAAGGAATTCATTAACTTTCATTTATAAATTTGTCACATTGTTTATTCACACAAAAAAAAAAAAAAAAAAATTGCTTCCAGTGTTTTCTATATAAAAATGAAAACAAGATGATATAGGCTAAATCTCTTGAGGAAAAGCTTTGTCACCCATAAATCCCATCTGACTCGATAGATTAGTCTCTGCAATCGGACGCAGAGGATACCGTATCACACGCAAAAAAAGCCAGTAGTTAAAAATGAAAATAAATCTTTTTACAAAATAAATGGTCACTTAACTCGTAGTAGTTTTTGAATCTAGCTAACTAATAGTTGATGATTGATATATTTATTTACCTGTTTGGCGAAGTGAAAGCGTATTCCTTGAAACCTTCATCAGGACCAATATATTTAAAAATTCTCCCATCAGAGGAGCCAACATAAGGTCCTCCACCATTTCTATCAAATGCAAGTGACTCAGGACCAGTCACTGGTGATGGTAGCTGAAGCTTCTTCTGTAATATAGCTACTGATTGAGAACATAACATGAAGATAACAAGAGTTGTAGTGACAACCATTGCCATATTCAACATGATTGTCGATAAGAAGTTGGATCTTTGATAGATGTAACTTTGTAATGTGTGAGTTTTAACTATGAACTCAGCAATATATATTTATTGGCATGGCATATTGGCATCATGCCATGCATGCAGTGTAATGGTGGAAAATGTGATATACCAACTCATCATTACTAACCTCGTGAAAAGAACACACAAATTATGCAATGCATGCAAGACTTAACCTTGTCAAAAGAAAAAACGTTCATAGTTTGTTACATGTCATCATGAACTTGGCATAACATGTGAAGAAATGTGATAAAAAAAAGTGTGACTATCAACTATATATTTAAGAAAATAATTAACATGCAAATGAATAAAAAAGGAAAAAATATTTATCATTGATACATAAAAAAAAGGGGATAAATATTTGTCACGGAGTTAATAAAAGCTTTACATAAAAGTAACTTCATCTTTTAAAAAATAAAATAAAAGTAACTTATATCTTATCCTCCTTAAGGTTTCCATTCTCCTCTGAGCCAATATAAATGGACTAATTTAGCTTCTTCAAGAAAAAAAACTTTATTATATCTTAATTATTAAGCAAAACCAGCAATGCACGGTAATTTTGCTAATACAACTGTAATAGATAGAAAAAAATGTGGTCGATTTTGCAGTTTTGTGTGATTTTGTGACTTGTGAAAACTCCTCTTCAAATGCAACGTACTTAATGTCTACAAAACGGATAGACTGATATTGATTATTTCTTAGTGTGTGCAAGCACATATAGATTTTTTTAATTTTTTTTACTAAAGCACATACAAAATCATCACTGTCCTCGTAAACTTAATGCAGTTGATACATACATTGCATAAATAAATATATATCGGTAATATTTACGTGGGTGTAAATTAACATCTCTCTCTATATATAGTAAGAACAAGTCAACATTAGTCGAGGTTAGCACCTTTACTTTTTCTTTTGGTGGCCGAGGGTCTTGGCTCCCTAATGAGAGTGACGGTGGGCAATGGGGTTTTCAAAGGTTTCATCGTGGGGGTGGATGTAATTGTATTTCATCTTCAATATGCAAATGATACCCTTTTCATTTTTTTTAAAGATACCCTTTCGGGTTGTAAACCTTATGTGGAGAATCTTTGGTGTATTAAGGCGATTTTGTGTTGATTTGAATTGGTTTGCAAGTTAAAAGTCAATTTTTTCAAAAGTAAGCACTTTGGAGTTAACGTGGGGAGTCCTTTCTTGTAGTTGGCGGCTGATTTTTTTAATTGTAAACAAGTTCTCTCCGGTGGATGTTAATCATAGGAAGAAGTCTACATGGGATCCAATGGTGGAGGTGGTGACGAATAGGTTAAAATCTTGGAAAATAGGTATGTGAGTTTGGGTGACCGGGTAGTAGTTTTGATTAATTCAGTTTTGATTCTATATCTATCTTATACTTATCTTTCATCAAGATGCCGGTTTCAGTTTTAAAAAAATTGGTCAGAATTCAAAGGAGATTTCTTCGGGGTGGGGCATCCGGTGGGAAGAAAATCCCTTGGTGACAGGAATCCTTTGATAAACACAATGAGTTAAGGGGAATACTAAAAATGTTGAGGTACCAACTAGTTTTTTTGAAGGAAGGTAGCAACTAGTTTTAAAATTACAAACAAGTACCCCATATATAATCATAACTAAGAGAAGGTTCATATGCCTAGAAAATAAAAGACAGTAGTTTTCATATAGTAAGAAGATCACTAACAAACATCAAGCTCAAACTTTATGGCGTCAACACAAATAGAACAAACATAAACATCCTACAATCTTAAACAAGTACTATAAACTGAAGCAGACATAAGTGTTAGAAATGTCTATGTGGCAACTCTTTTACTGTATTCGCAAAAATTTCAGCAGTATCTATCTGTCTTGGTTTTAAGGACAAAATTGTCTTCAACAAAAGCTCTATAACTTAAGGTAGAATCCCCTACCCGTGTAGTTTATGGCTTCTGATGTTCTAAGCACAAGAAATTGAATAACTTCAAACAAAGAAAATGATAGAATTGTGTAATCAACAAAACAACATTCATCTAGGGCAGATAAGTTACATTCTGCTACCGGAATGTATTTCTAAATCCCAAGAACCGGGTATGAAGCTCAAGGCAATTGAATAGTCACTCAACTAGCTGGGCATCTTGATTCCCAAATTGAATTAATGATAAACTCAAAAGATGCAGGGGGCAATGGCAACCTATAAACAAAGTTAATATCAGTCCAACAAAATTTTGACAGAGGAGATGATGCAGTAGTCGGGGAAGAGGGGTGAAAGATACAGAAGAGCAAATAGTTTAGGATGGAGACACTTACATTTGTTTCAAATAATCCTTACAAGAAACTTTCAATGTTGAGTTCTACAAAGGAGCAGGGATCAGGAATGTCGAAATTGTTTAATACCTGAAAGAATACACAAAAAGCAGAATAATATGTTTTAGATGTATATGACTCCAACTACATATACAGAGGCATTTGTTTCCAGCGATACAATCTACTCCACGGGAAAATTGAATACTTGAGCAAATGTCCTTTTAGCTATCATTTTAACTCATAAAAATTCCATTGCATATGACTTAATTCAAGAAAATATACCAGAATATATTAAAAAAACAGGAATGCGGAATTATGTACCAAACAATTGGCCATATTAAATCAAGATGACACAATTTCAGTGATCATAGATACCTCTGGATGAACAATGCCAAAAGTCCCAACTTGCTTTCCCTTGTAAATAATTCTAGCTTGCCTACCAGCAAGAAACTCGGGCTCCTTCAGTAAGAGTCAAGTTCATAATTTAGAAGTCAGAAGCAGAATAAGTGTTCCTAACAAAGGAAAGGACAAAATAAAAAACAGAGGGATTCTACGTAGTAATTAATATACACTTACATCTGACCGCTCAATATAATATCCTGATTTATCACCAGGTGAAACAAAGGTAATCCCATTCTTTTCCATTACTCTGTCCACCAAGCCATGAATTATCTGCATATCATTATTGATAAATTTAAGTACAATGATCCAATTTATTATTCTCTCATCTAGGTAGAATGTATGCTAACCGTGAGAAGTAGCAATATTTATTTTGAAAGATACTTTGTTAAATTATAGTCGGTGTAAATTAAATTCTAAGCTGTTTTGAATAAGAAAAATCTAGGTTCACTCATTCTTATATCAATCAAGTGGAGCTAGTGATGTATTCAACGAGCAAAAAGCCAAATGAACTGCCATGAAGTCATTACAAACTATACCTCAAATCCTGCATTAGCACCACAGTATAGTGCAGCAAGTTGGCGGAGATTTTTCGCACCAACATCATTGTCATCCAAAATAGCTATATCACCCACTTCAAAAATCTGAACCAAAATTTTTCAAAACATATTCATATAAGCTTACAAAATAGTAGAGTGAAAAAAAAATGATAAATTCAATTATCTGATGCAGAGGTAGAGTTGATCAATTTTGTCTAACTGAAGTTTAAATCTTTCAAATTTGCACATGCTAACGTATTATCAAGCCATTGGAAGAAAATAGCAGACTAGCCTTAGTTGTCGATTTCAGAAATAAAGGAAATTTAAAGATAAATCAAAATCAACTGATTATACATTTGACAATAGACTTGCAGCGTAAGATACTTATAATATCACAATCTTTTTTAAACGGAAAAAGTTGGCACTGACCAATAATTAATATGTATGTAAACTAAAAGCAAAAACTAAGGCGATAAACATTTTTCTTTGTATCAATGGAACTGAATTTTCATGGGAGTATCACACTTTCCTAGAATATAATTGCTCCATAGGATCATGATAACAAGATCTATGACCAAACAGAATAAGTTAAGTAATACCTTAATGGGTTTTGGGTGATCCTTGTTGTGAGCGACAGTTTTCAAAATACCAGGCATAAGACTAGTCCGTACAGCCTGAATATATTATTTAAAAACATAAAATTAAATTAAAGCAAAAAATTAAACTAAAAAGATCAAATATAAATCTGAACATGGAGAAAAACCACTACATCACTGATAAATACAGATTAGATTATCAACAGATAGAATGGACTGCATCTTAAGTGCTCAGCAAGTGACATAGAGGGCCCACCAAAATGCCAGGACAACACAAATGAGCAGACTGCAGATAAAATACAAGTGTTTGATCCAGTTGACTGAGTTGAGAATGTGAACTTCAGATATTAATCCAAAACAGGAAAGTGGGAGTATAACCCATGCAGCAGTACAAATATAAAGGAAAAGCATGTCAAAATGAGAGGAAAAAAAATCCATCAGATTTGACAAACTGATTGCCGGGATGAAGCAGCGCAGCTGTCTTGTGATGTATTCCATGACAATTATTTTTTGGATGAAAAGTAGCATGAACAGTATTTCTAGGGGAAAACACTTTTATACATGTGTATACAACAGATCATGAAAATAAAGGACGAGTGACTCCACCAAATCAAACATTAAAAGAAAAAGAAATATTAACAAAAATAAAAGCTATTGAAAGAGCCATGTAACAGTGATTACTATTAGTAGTTTATCCAGCAACTGGAATAACAACCTCAGAGAATAATGCAAAAAGATCATTACAGAAAAGAACCATTTTAAGAGATTCTGTAGTTATTGCAATTAAAAGAGTTGAAGTGTATGAACCTCGAAGTCTGAAGACCTAGGGTTTCCAATGATAACTGCTTTGGATTTATCATCTTTGCGGTTTAGCATGGAAAAGTTTTCTTTCTTAGAGCAGAGTATGAAAGTCAAAACCTCCGTGAACCCGACCATTGCAACCTGAAAAAATTTGGCAATAAAAGGGATTCAAGTAACTAGACACTTCAAATAATTAACGATATCATTCAAGAATATTTCAGGTAGTAATTTATTCTGTTGCATTAGTTTTAACAAAAAACATAAACTGATTGGCATATCAAAAGCATGAAACTTTAACATGCTTCAATTAAAGGAGATACAAGATCTATATTTTTGTTCTGTACCTCTTTTCTGATAAGATCACTCAGCTCCTGCAGAGGAAGTAGTGTCAAGGAAGCAGCTAATCTCTTAGACCCCTTATTATCGATTATTGCTTGATCCTTAATAGCATTGAATCCATAAGCTATGGCAACATCCTGCAGATAACAGAACCAAAAGAGGGATGCCTTGTCTGTAAAACATATATGTAATAGATCTGATATGCATCTGTGAGTGATTAAGTGTATCACTGCCAGTACCTCCATAACATCACATGGATGAAGAACGTCACTTCTAGTAGGAGGTACAGATACAATAAAGTTGCACTGTTTATTGTCAGATGTAGATTGCTTAGCATGCAATTGCATCCGGTTTAAGAACTTGGTAACCTGAAAAAATTGGGAAAAATTATGGCACAAGAATTACAATATTAATTTCGGTTTCAATCAGAAAACATAATCATTGAATCTTGCATTAAAGACAACACACTGCACATAAAAAGCCTAGCAAAATAGAACTTAAGGTAATAATGACATGAACATCTGAAGAACTCAACCCCTGTATTATGTACAGATCTTAAAGATATTTTTTTCTTGATTGTTTATACACATGCAAATCTTTAGTCCAAGAAATAAAGTAACAGGTTAAAAAATTTCATGCTGTAAATTAAAATCTGGAAAGAACAGCAGGAGAAAACTCTTTTATTTAAAAATAAAATAAAATAAAATAATTGTCAAATATGAAATGCAGAAAAATTAATTAAATAAAGAAAGGTGATACACACACACACACTACTGTGAACAAAACCCCAAAGAAGTTAATAATCTAAATTAGAGTCATAACTCACTAATAACGATAGCAAAGATGATCCAACAAATACTGAACATGTATAATAAGTATAATCATCAATTGTAAATATAATTTATAAAGGAAAAGATCAATGTATGCCTGAAGCCTAATTAATGATAGAAAGCTTATAAGCAGTCAATATGAAGGAACTTACTTCCCAATAAATTTATACGAAATAATTACCTCTTCTGCCTCTAACGATACTCCGACCAATCCAGTAATGTAAGATAGAGAAACTTCCATATTGTAGACAGATAAATCAGGGTATATGTGAGATTTTCCATCAGAAGAAATCACTTCGACAGGTTCAATAACAAACTTATTTTCACAATATTCCGCGAAGGCTGTTATCTAAGAAATCAGAGAATAGTCTGTCGTAATCCAAAATATTGTAACACCAAGAAAAGGTAAACAAAAAAAGTCAGCAAAATTCACTGCTCTACCATTGTATTTAGAACAATTTTTGCCTTTGTCAGATCAGTAGCAGTGCATTCAATAAATATGTTCTTTGTCTCCAGAGTGATGGCTGAATGCGCACCATTGATAATTGGGGGTAAAGATAAAACAGTTCTGTGAAAAATTCATAGCATATCAATAACTGAATTTGCAACAGCATATACAAAGCAACAACATTACCGAAAATTAAAGGCCACATGTCACAATTTTCCATTTACAAATAAGTGCAATTAACAGAAAATAGAGAAGGGGCAATAATTAAAAGCATTTCTACAAATTAACCAGACCAAAATTCAGTGGAAAAGCATCTCATTGAAGAATATTTGACAAGTCTTTTCAGTTTATGCATCTGTAAATGAAATAACTACAATTCACGTGTCAGTGTGTCACGAGTAAAAATTCAAATGTACAAACGTACTTAACTTTTTCATTGTAGAAATTTATTTCATCTTTGCAAAACATACAATGAGTATATTATATGCTTTAAATCTGAAATATTTAAAATAAATTAGAATTTCAACGGATAGGGTGTCTTGTGAAAGTGACATTTTATTAGAGAGAGGAGAAATAATACAGCTAGTGGAAGACGAGGATCCCCACTAACTAAAACAAACGAAACAAATTAGCCCAATTCTCAGGTACTGACTGTGCAAACATGGCTTCATATTAAAGGTAAATCCAAAAAGTCATATTTCTTGTATAGAAACATCAAAGTCTCTGCTTTCATAGAAGAAGTAACTCAATCACCTCTGAATTTGCAGTGAAAAATCTCAAGGCGTGAAATCAACCCCCCTACCGTACACATCAATAAGAAGTAGAACAAAACTATGCACAAAGACACGGTTCCTCCCAAAGAAAAGAAGGTACCCTAGGCCTTGTTAGATAATAGACAGATTTGAGTCACCGTCAATGTGGCTATCTTCTAATGCCAAGCAATACCAAAACTAAAAAAATCATATGCCACCAATGACAATAGGATGCTCTGATATTAAGAACTTTAATACTTCACTTAAAAGTTAACTTGTTCTAAGAAGTCTTTAAAAGTTAAGTATATAGAATTTTAGAATAACTAGCATGATTTTTTCTTGAAAAGAGATTCTTAATCACCATGCCATAAATTTTATAATTATACTTTGTTCATACATCCTGAACATTATTTAACAGAGTCTAAATTAGAATCGTAACAAGCATTTACGCACCAATGTCTTTTTGTAACATCCATTCACAATTTTATTATTAGTTTAGTGTAATGTAAATTAGCATGCAGCCATGCATTCCCATCCGTACGCAACAATAATAGTACAAATAATAATCATAATATGCCTAAATACAAACAAAGCTTTGTGGTAAACTAGTATGACCAGAATGAGAGCTAAAAGATTTCAAAGTTTTGCAAATTTAAAAATGAGGATACAATGAAAATATAATACCTCTTACTATCATATATAACTGGGTAAACAGGAGAGTCCTCAATTATATGCAAGAATTTCTTCAGTTTCAAATCTGACTGTCAAAATTAAATCAAAAAAGTATTCAGACGCATCTCAAAGGAAGTATGTCCAAACGGAAAAACAGAATAAATGAACACCTTGTTGGGTGGACTAGAATGACTCATAAGCTTACTCGTGCTAGGTTCATAACAACTTATACTATATATAAAGCGAGGAAACAATGTTCAAAAAACTCACTTTGTAAAACTCCATGAGCTCATCAGCCCTGAAGCTCCTTTCCTGCCATGCCAAGAACAGAGGAAGGAAAATCATTAAATGTTTGATTTACAGCTTGATTAATAAATTGATAGAAGAAAAACATTTTTTTTCTCATGTGATTTCAAACATATGCTTTGATAGAAAATGAATGCCCCAGATAAAGTTACCTGTTTTAGAGGCGTAAAGTTAATACTCGAAGGTGGTAAAGCCTGGCAAAAGAAAAAACATGAGAGAAAAAATTATGCTGATGACCTAGAGATCAAGATATAATCAAATTAGTATGAAAATGGTAATTAATTATTAAGATCTCTCTTGGTTAAATTGCCTTAAAAAAAATCAAATACGGGGCTCTAGAGTATGAAAGAAATCAACCTCGTAGGTAAAAGGACCCTCCAGTTTATCCAGATCATGAGTGCCAATGGCGACAAGAGTTCTTCGCCTAAAACAGAATGAAAACAAATTAATTGAACAGCCATTCTTAAAGTGCTGTGATATGAGATTACAAAAACATATAAAAATAAACTAATGAAATGATATACATATATACAATATAAACAAAACTCAGCTCAGAGTACGAAAATAACCTTTCATGAACTAAAAAATTATGTATGTGATAAAAAATTCAACAAGGACAAAATAAAGGCACACGTGACAGCATTCAAACTCAGAAGACTATTTTGGTTTGAAGAATCTAGAGAGAATGTGAGACAGAGAGAAAGGTAGAGACAATTTAGTCGATAAATTTGTTTTACAAAAAATGACCCAAACATATGAAGTCTGCTTAGCTAATTTATACAGCTACAATGGCTTGCTTTGCAAGCTATTCAATCCACAGAAACTTACAACTGTTGTAACACTACAAAATTATCCTTCACTAGAAGTCTGTTACAGAAGCATATTTGACTAAAGATGGCTCTAAAATTTCTAAGTAAACAGATAGGAGCAAGTACATCACTGATTTGAGAAACAAGTAATGTGCAGCATAAAACAAATAAAGTGGCGATTCAAATCACATTACCGACAGATATTTTGGTGAAGCTTGTCTTGGAGATCAATAAAGCTGTTGTATCTCACTTTATCAAAAGTTAAACCTCTTAATACAGCACATACAACATATGGACGAATTAGAGATGTCTGCAATGAGACAAAAGAAACAATTCATTTTCCACTTGGCAAAGGCTCGTACTAAAAAAATTGTGTATAAGTACAGCATACCTACCTCTGGCTTTACATGTATTTTATGCATTGCATCCTTACTAATGTCAGACAATTTGTAAGTAGGGATTTCCTGGAACCCGCAGAAAACTCGGAGGGCTTGAGCCAATCCTTCAAGGCAGAGTAGGTCATACCTGAGAAAAAAGCAAATATCAATTCAGCGCGTGACATTTTGCTTTATAGAAAACTAACACTTTTCCACATATGATTTCAAAACAATGACAATGTGCGATGACATGCTTCAAATGGTTACGTAATTAAGTGGCTTTGCAATTCCTATGAGAAAATGATGTGCTACATCATTCATAATAAGTATTCCAACTTTGTTTTCCAACAATAGAAAGCAAGCTCTATGTCCCCGTGAGCATAACTCAGTTGGCAGGGAATGGATACTACAGTATGCAGGGGCCGGGGTTCCCCACTTATTCACTTTAAGGGGTGAATTTCTAGCCACTAAAACACTTGATAAAATAAAAAAAATAAAAAAAGGGAGAGAGAAGCAACCACTATTCCATTAAATCCAATTTAACTAAGTATCAATATTGTCAATCTCCACTGATGTACTCAAAAGCTTATTTCAAATGCAACATAGATTATGAATCCCAAACCAAAGAAAAAACTAAGAGGATAACCAAAAAAAATATATACATAAAAAATCTAGATTGGAGTAACCACGTTTACTCAATCATGTCAACTTATTGGGCCACGTGCCGTGATTATATTGTGCCACGTATGATTTCAGTGACTAAACAACTGTTTTAGAATTTGCAGGGATGGAACCCAAACAAAAAAAAAAACTTACGAGACTAAAACCATAAAAACGGTATAATTGCAGGGACTATAATGATAGGGATGGGTACCTATTAGCAGGAATTTCAATTTTATAGATAACTTCTTCATCCTCATCAGCTTCTTCTTGTTCTAAATGCTTCTCTTTTCTTACAATTGCTTTTTCTGTAGTCTAATATACAATGAAAGTGTATTAATTAATTAATGAGATTATGATGATAATTAGTTGGAAATAAAAAGGAAAAATAACTTACAACATCGTCAAGCTCAATTCCGAAACTGAAGCATAGGTCTTCAAATTCCTCTTGTGCTGGAGAAATGGAAATTCATGAAAATAATTTTATGAATAGATAGAGATTGATTGAAAGGAGAAATGGAAGGTGACTTACTGTAAGTTTTTCCTAGAGCCGCAAACAGACGATCCCGCCCAACACTCACAGTAGGCATGCTGTACGATCTTCCCAAAATCGCGGTTTCTCACAAGCTGGGTCTTCAAGATAGTTTTTTTTTTTTTTTAAGAGGTCGCATTGTGTTAGGTTTTTATATTGGGCGTTATTTTTCTTGTTTTTGTAATTAACACATCATTAGGCTCGGGATTTAAAATCTTTAAAAATAAATGAATACTGTCTTTGGTGTGAGATAAATACTATTGATTATTTTCAATTTTTTTGTATCTCTATTTTTTTAAATGAAAGAAATTAAGAGATTAATAAATAGAGAGGATCTTAACTCCTTATATGTCAATGAGATGGGATGAAAATAAGAAATATTTTTCGGCTTCACGTCTCGCCATTTAAATTGTTCCCCGATTACAGGAGACGAAGGATGATCCTCATCCTCTTTCCTGCACTACATTTGGGGGATTATCTCACCCATTCTCTTCTTCATGGGCGTAAATTCTATATTGTTGATCCCTGAATGGGAAAGTCTATATGATGATCTTCATTCGTGGATGAAACTGACATCCCTGCACATTACTTGAAGTTTGACATGATTTAAATATAAAGTTATCATAAGAAATCTAACATGACGTAATTTTTCTTGGAGAAATACCCCAACTTCGTCCTTCAATTTTAAAAAATCAGACAAATTTGTCCATAAATTTTGCGAAATATCTATTTAGTCCTTGAATTTTGCATACGTCCATCAAAATGGTCCCTCCTGCATGTTGTGTTGTCATGTACACGTGTCAACAAGGCAGCCACCTGTACAAGGACCAATTTGATGGAAATGGTAAAAATTGCAGTTTTAACTTTTTAGTTGTCATTTTTTCTGTGTTTCCGATTATACCCCTCAAAATAAGGATCGATTTGATACTTATTGTGATAATTTAATGACTGATTTGATGGATAGTGTTATAATTTAAGGTCTGATTTGATTGATTTTATTCCAGGGAATGGGTACAAGGAGATATGGCTTGACAGGACCAGTGATTACAAATGACAGGCATAAACAAACACCAGTGAGTGGTCCTGCTCTACAAAGTCCGACTGCTCCTCGAGTTATTAGAGTTCCATATTCAAGTTACGAGTCATCCGCTTCTACTCAACCCCAATACATGGAGTTTATCCCAACTCCAGGATTTCCAAAGCAGTGATGCTTGTTTAAATTATGCTTTTGGACTTGTTTAAATTATGTTTTTTTGGTTATGTAATGACTTATGAACATCAAATGTAAGACTTATAACTTGATGTCTATGTAATGTTCTTTTTTGGCTATGTAATGACTTATGAACATCAAATGTATGACTTACGATGATATTTTCAACAATCAAATTGTATGTCTTTTTACTTTTTACTTTGTTCAGCAAATATATGCACCAATGATCATATTGATATATGTTGTGATAGTTCAAGGACTTATTTGATGGTATTTTTAACTAATTTAGGGATCGATTTGATGCATAGGCAAACAGTAAAAGGACCAATTTGATGGAAAGATTTTGATAGAAAGGTTGAATTCATTCATTGACAACTTCTTTTCACCATCATCCTATACAAAGAAAATTCAAAATCAGTACAATTTAAACAAACCATTCACACATCACATAACCATTGTTAAACAAACCTTTGGTAGAGGGCAGACATAGAAAGGCATTCTTGGGTTATTGACAGTGTTGGCTTTTCTTACAACACAAATTCTATGACACCAACATTGAAGCACTCTCACATCACCATTGTACATAGAGCTTGAAAATGAAGACCGGCTGTTGTAGCTGTTTTTGCCCATACGTCCACCGCCCATCATTTTTGAACACCAAAGCTTGAACAATAACCACTGATTTTTAGATTTCGAATTGAATCAAAAAAAATTAGGGTTTTAAGTTTTTTGAATTGGGGAAGAACTTTGTCATCAATTCATGGAAGAAATCTTGAGGATTTTGAACTCTAGGTTACAAATTATAACATTAAGGTTCCAAATTTATATATTTGGGGGAAGAAAGAGCCGTTCATGAGAAAGAGATGTTGGGGGAAAAAGATACGTAGGAAATTTTGCAATTTTCTGTAAATCAATCAATTTGGTCCTTGATAATTTCATCATTTTCGGCCAAATTAGTTCGTGCTTGCGTGACATCTGACGTGGTAAGCCTTGTAAGCGGTTAACAGTACACGTCAGATCCGTTAACAAACCAACTTAACAGAGGGACTGATTTGATTGACATTTTGAAAATTCAGGGACTAAATAGATATTTCGTAAAATTTGGGGACGAATTTGTCTGATTTTCAAAAATTCAAGGACGAAGTTGGGATATTACTCATTTTTCTTGAGATTTTTTACCGTTCAGATTTTTAAAATGCATTTTTAGGACTTCTTTACATTCAGATCGTACAATCTCAAGGTATATCCTCTAAAAAAAGAAAAATCTCAATGTATATAATATCCTTTTTGGACTTTTAAACATATTGCAATTTTTTTTAAACATATTGTAATTTATCACAATTTAAAATATTTGTTAAGTCCTTGATTTGAAAAATAGAGTTATAGAAAATGGGTTTAAATGCAGTTTTATACCTCCTATTTTCACTAATTTTCGATTTTAACCTCCTTTTTAAAAATTTGAAAATAGAGTTATAGAAAATGTATAGGCATTTATGTGTTTATCTAAAAACCCTAATTAAAACTAAGCTTGAGACTTGTATTGTGTAAGGTTGTTCATATCAAAATAAATTTAAAATAAAACTGCAAGCAAACCGATCTAAAATAGTACAAAATCGAAATTTATTGGATGTGCTTGAATGTGCGTTTGTAACAACTGTTCGGATCAAATCGGATTTTGGAATCGTTTTTTAAAATCAAACCAAACTGAACCACATACATCAATATTGATATTATATGGAGTTCGAATGTTTCCCGTATATATAATCAATGTCTCTACCTACTCAGTCAAGTTCATGTGAATGGTACTTTTTTTATTAGTATATTAATATTAATATTGTATTAATTTTTAGTTAAATTAAATCTATTTTTTTTTACTATTTCATATGTTTCAAACTTAATCGATTATTTTCACTCCTAATTATTAATTTTTGGTATATTATATGTTATATTTGCACTAAACTCGTGATTTTGTCGTGTGTTTATGATACTAATTTTAATTGATTATTTTTTTGCAAAATTGTAATTTTGATATCCAAATCCAAACTATACCGCATAAAATTAAGTTTGGATTTAATCAGATTTCTAACAACAATATATAAAAATCAAAGTACAACAAAATTTCATAATCGTCCTTATTAAAATCCATAGTTTCCTTAATTTTATGTGCATGACCGTCATTTCGCAAAATTTAATTTATTTCTTTTTTAAATAAATAACTGTGGATAATGGTTTGCAACAAATATTTGAATAACTATGAAGTAAATTAAAATTAATCAAAAGCTCTAACCAAATTTTCCTATAACAAATAAAAAAAACATCAACCAAAATCCTCAAAATTAATTTTAACGCTATAAAAAAAAGTGTATCTAAATTCCTCAAAATATTTTAGTATTCTAATATGTTGTCTTATCTACTAACAATATATAAAAATCGAAGTACAACAAAATTTCATAATCGTCCATATTAAAACCCATAGTTTCCTTAATTTTATGTGCATAACAATCATTTCACAAAATTTAATTTATTTCTATTTTAAATAAATAATTGTGGATAATGGTTTGCAACAAATATTTGGATGACTATGAAGTAAATTAGAACTAATGAAAAGCTCTAACCAAATTTTCCTATAACAAATAAAAAAAATCATTAACCAAAATCCTCAAAATTAATTTCAACGCTATAAAAAAAAAGTGTATCTAAATTCCTCGAAATAATTTAGTATTCTGATATGTTGTTTTAGATCGGATAACTAAAACCTTCATATGTTGAACTTATATGTAGCATAAATTCTTAGCGTATGATAGCTTAATTAACATGAATTTTAGATTTTGTGAAGTTTAATTAACATGAATTTTACTCTGAAACTATGATGAAGTAATACATACACGAATACCTATCACCGCACCGACCCATACACGTTCACATCGATTTTTTAATAGAAAATGACATAATTCAATATTCAATATAAACATAAGTCTTGATGTTCCAAATCGGTGTTGGACACTACTTCAACTAGAGGTCTTCGTGCAAAAGAGTTCAGGAATGAAGACATGCCACTGCCTTTACTCTTTTGTATTATCAAATTAATTTTTTTTGGGCGTTGGTTACCTTAGGTAATAAAAAAGAATTTACATAATGAGCAACTTCAAGAATTCAATTAGGGAATAAATTTATTTATGAAGAGCGTGCTTATAATCATAATGAGCAACTTCAAGAATTCAATGGCTTATACAGAAGTCTCACAGGTTTGTGTGTGTATATATATATATTGGTACGACAGGTTTGTATATTTTACTAAGTTTTTTTTTTGAAGAAGCTAAAATGAAATATATTACCACATGAGAGTGTGCTTCCTAGTACAAGGCGTACCAAGGAAGGAACACAAGGTCTGAACAATATTTACAAGGAAAATGAACAAATATACAGAAAGGAAAAAACGATTAACCTATGTCCAACATGGTGAACGGACTAATCCATCAGCCATGTGAATTAAGGGGAAGAGTTACATACTTCGCCTTCAACCACATATAGGAGATGGACTTAATCCTATCAACCACCTGAAAGACGGGGCATTCTTTGCCATTGAATAATCTATTGTTTCTTTCCTTTCAAATTTCCCACATCGCTGCAAACCAAATAACCTGTAAGATTGAGCGTCTCCTCCTCGCAATGC
>Ga0315914_1004170_pt1 | contig 21671 bp, 13 predicted proteins | sample MpolenodulesMG_FD_203920 | JGI IMG/M metagenome (GOLD analysis project Ga0315914, IMG submission 203920) | Medicago polymorpha root nodule microbial communities from Los Angeles, California, United States - elongated nodules | ecosystem: Host-associated > Plants > Roots > Nodule | place: USA...
AGATCACTGTTACGATTACACACTGCACCGTGTGTATTCGCTCGAGATATACACCTCTAGTATATGGTTCAATCGTTCGATTAAGACCACTCAAATACGGTACGTAACCGCTCTATTCGAAACCGAAAGGGACAGAAAGGAGTAGAAGGAGAAGAATGACTCGTCAACACAAGTCGGAGGGAGAAGAGAGGAAAAGCACAGGAAGTCTCAACTGTGAATTTCGGTGTAAAGAATGAGTGGGACGAATTCTTCTTTTATAGGGAGAGTTAGTAACAGAAAACGAGTGACTTTGGGGATTAATCCGACTTAATCCTTAAGCAACCACGTTTTTGTATCATTTTGACCCAAGCCGGCCGGTCGGACGGCGTCGTCGTCGCGCGTGATATATATGTTTTGTAAGTGCTCACCCGTTCACAAAAGTGGGTACCCCAAGGGCACACCCTTGGAGGTCACTCTACCCTTATATAAACACTTACTAGTTGGTGTGGCTCACCGATGTGGGACATTTTTAAGTCACACACATACACTAGTTCTTACTTTGTGTTTTTCCTTATCCAATTTCTCACTAGATTCAACTAGTGTTCCAACACTCTCTGTAGGTAAAACTCATCCGGTAAAGAAGCTTGGTTATGACGAAGTTGATGCTGAAGAAAAAGAGAGGAGCATACCAGAGGAACTAGATTCTCATAATGTTGCTTCGTTAGGGATGGGGAAATCACGTGAAAGGAAACAAATGTTCGAAGACACTCGTAGGGTACAAGCTGAAAGGATATTCAAAATGGTTGCGAGAAATCTAGGAACAACTGCTACGGATTATATGCTTGACTGCTTGAGTCCAGAACTAGGTCTGAAAGAGTACAATGAATCGATCCAATCGTGCATAAAGAAGGCTAGGGAGACTGATGATGAAAACGTTTCTACAGAAGAAATGAGTAAGACTTATCACCTTTTAAAATCAATGAGCGAAAACGGGTTTCAGCTAGAAGAGCAAACTTGTCGGCCAATTCTTAAGTATATAATTGACATGGACCTTGTTCAGGAATTTCATCTTTTTAATGATTTTATCAAAGCTTGTAACCCCAGTTCAATTTCACGATTGGACTATGAAATGTTGTTGTGGATAAGGGTTAACAACGAAGAAAAGATCCGGGATATATGTCAATACATTACTTTTGAAGAGAGTAAAGATACTTATGCTCTACGAGCTAGGCAAATCTGTTTTTCGCGTCAATTCATTTTTATGATTTTGTTTCATTGAACCTATGTATGAACATACACTGCATAGTTTTAGAAGTATCATCATTAACATGTGACCATTCCATGGGTTCCTATATTTTTTTGTGCACCCATACATGATGGTTTTCATTTGATGTACTATTGGGAATGCTAGTGAGATGTTCAATGTGGTTAGATAAATACATCAGATACAAAATTTCTATGGCATTGAAGTGCAATTAACTCTTTTTTTTTCCCTTCTACTTTTACTTGATGTCTTGGCTTTATTAGAAACATGATAAGAAAACAGAATTCATACTAAATTGTATTCCAAGTACGTTGCTGGCATCTCGCTCTTCAGTAATAAAAGTTATTGTGCCAGGCTTTGGAGTTTACAAATCACTGCATGTGGTGATTATGAACAAAATTCTTCTGGAAACTTAGATGTATTCAATCTTGTTGCAGAAAGTTACTTATTAGCTCTTTGTCAAAGCGGTCGCATTTTGGACGTGTTGAAAAATATAGACATGGAAAAGCTTACATCGGCAAAACCTATATCAAATATATTCCAATTGTTAGGAAGGCTACTGCTGCAATCAGATGCGGAGAATTTACTTTTGGATTTGACAGTACGCGGTATGTTTGTGATATTGTTTTCTTATTTAAGCTACTCTGTAGATTGTTATAGAGGTGGTAAACTGCTCTGTTTTTGAAAAATAAATAAAAATTATGTCTTTCTTTTATCCCTAAAATTATGTTTCCTTTATGTTTATAATGTATTTGCTGTCTGTCTAGATTTGGAAATAACGTTATTACATAGAACTTTTACATGCAATTTTTGTTCTATTGTATAGTCTTCATTATAAAACGGTAGAACTTATAAGTTTCTGTTTTCAGAGCTTAGAATCTTCGCGAAGGTAATAATCTTAAGAATTATGCTTGCAACACACTCTCTAAACCAATATATTCCGTAGCCAAAAAGTAATTGATTTTTAACTTAGAGGAAAATCAATATGTTCCATAACCCGTGTTCAATTCTAACTGCCAAGCGGAGTCTGCTATAAATTAAGACTCTAAAAATTTATTTTGTAGCATTGTTGAATAAGTTGGCAGTGAATGTCTTATATTCTTATTCCAACGCTTTATTGTGATTGTTAGTGCACTAATTTAGGTTCTTCTAATTCTTTTTAACATGTTTATCTGGAGTATTAATGGATGGTATAAACCTGTTATCCTCCAGAAGGCCCAAGTATTACCTTCTATATTTTGTTCCCTCAGTGCATATTACTGACAAATTCTTATGTGATGCAGATTACGATGCAGATAATATTTCAAACTTCATTGCTAGTTATACACTTAGCATTCCAAATTTAGCGGTGAGGAACTTCTCATGAATGCTGATGGTAAACAACACCCTTGATGATATGTGATACTGGGAGGCAATTCTGCCTGTCTAAAGCTTGCTTTCTTGTACATCACAAAATTTGTACAAATCTAAAGATTTTGAAGAATTTCAGATATGCCTATCCATTGTACACGATTCAAAACCAAAAATTAACATTTCCCATCTCGAAACTAGTTTTATAATATGTGTATTTAAAATATTTCAAAGTTGATTTTTCCCTTTTTTGACTGCCGGCAAAAAAGTGAAACTAAAGCAAGGCACAGGTGCCTAGGTAGATAATATACCCTTTAGACATGATAGCTTAATAGGCCAACATGAAATTTATACTGCTTTTTTTATTGACTTTATTATTTGTAGAACTATTTACTGAAAGTGTTGGGAGATACACTGCTCTGTATCTCCAAATAGCAGGCATGCTGGAAAAGGATGAAGTGTAGTTGCAAGAGGTTATCTTACTAGCCAAATTGAAAAATGTAGAGAAGAATTCAATTTGTTTAAACAAATTATCAACTATGTTTTATTATTTGAATGAAATTGACTCCAAAATTTGAGAATTTATCCACAAGACTTGTGGCCTATTTTGTCAATGATTGGTATAGATTTTCTTATATAAATTGTAATTTAATGTTCACGACTTAATTTTTATCCTCATTATTGATTGTGGACGGCAAAAATTCCACCATTTCCGACATAAAATCCCATAACACTGTCATCCTTCACAAATTTGTCATAGCAGTTGTAAAAATATCTGATACCGCAACCTGCGGCATGTCTTCTATTTGACAACAGCGCTTCGTATATAATAGTAACACACGGTGAAACTATTTTTATTTCCTGTGAAGTTTGAGCACAATTGAGAGATGTCAGCAAGTTTTGTTTTTGGTACATTCGATAAGGCATAATCTTTTCCCACGGTGGTTGTATGTTACAATTTTTTTTTCTTTGGTGTTTTCTTATATGAATTGTTGGTAATGTGAAGGTTGAGGACATGATCTTAAAAATCAAGAATTTTCACAATGTATTGGAAGTTTTGCCTTCATCCTCAACGTATGAAAAGATCGTTTTGTACTGGTGTGGTATGCACAAGGTATAATTTTTTCCTTCATTCCTTCTCTTATTGTGGTTATAAAAAAATCTGTACAATTTTCTCCTTCATTCATTCTCATATTTTGGTTATGAAATAATTGGTATGTACTCATCCATGAGAAGGAAAATGATAACAAGATAAGTGCTCCCCTTTCAGAGCCCCCACAGAACACTCAAACCCTGCTTCAGGGTTTCAGGCATTCATTACTTGCCTTACCAGTCCAAGAAACTAACTTTTATACTATTGGAAGCAGTAATTAATTCATTTTTTATTTTATATTAAATTTTATCAAAATAATTTATTATTTCTAGACTACAATAGTTTCTCTGTCCACTTTTTTCCTCCCCCATGTGATGACAATTTTTTGTTTTCCCCGTCTCCTTTTTTCCTCTCCCAAGTGACAAGACAATTTTTGGTTTTTTCCTTTTTGTACTTTGCAATACTACCCCTTTTGTTATCAACGGGAAATATTTTAGAATGACTAGCATCTTCCTGTCCCCTTGCATTTGTAGGCTTGACTAATCTCATGGATTTCTATTTGTAAGAAAACAACAAAAAGAAAGCAAAGTGACATCACCCAATATTGTATGCTCTGCAATCTAATGATAGGACACCAATCCATTTTCTAGAAGAAAGTGGTTCCATGGGGGAGATAAATGAGTTAGTTAGTGAGTTCTTATATGAGGTCATGTGATTCTATTAGATTGAGGGTATGATATGCGGATAGGCTGGCGTGTGAGGGTATTCAGACCTGTGTAAGGAACTGGTTAGGAAAATTATTCTCTGGTAGGAGCCATAGAGCTCTATCAAGAGTGTTTGACTCTGTTTTTGCATTTACTATTCCTTCGTTGTAGAGCCTCTAAGCTCATCTTTACCATTCAATAATATACAAATTTCCCTTATTTGATTTTGCAGGTTCTATCAATGGTCCAATCTGCTGGATTATTGAGAGGAGCTTGCGGAGTCGCGATCTCGCTCATGACACTGGAGATGTCTGAACTGAACGGTTGGATGTGAGAATCACCACAGCGGACAACTCCTTGCGACAAACAATGGATGAATTCTGTCAAATAACAACAGAGTTTGCAAAACTGTTGGATCGACGTTCTTCGGGAGGTGTTCACTCATCCTCTTACACTGAGGATTCGGTTTCTGAGTCCAAGTTGATAATGAGAAGGAAGTAGATCCAGAGGGAAATGAGTTTGAGGCTCAAATTCTCGTAACATGTATCGTAGCTATAGAAGAAGTAGTACCGTTTGGTTCGTGCCTCACAAGGAGAAGAATGAAGCAATGGAAAACAAAGGTTACAAGTTTAAGGGTCGAGTGGAGCAGACTGAGAAGATGCAGGAACAACAATAATCAATGGCGACAACCCTCCATATGTGTATTGCGATATGCAAGACAGTGAGAGAATTTGAGGCGTGCGTCAAATCGAGGAAGTCATAGAAAATCAAGGTACCAAGCATGTTGGTGGAGAGACAATGTACGCATAGATCGGACTTTCAACCTCCGTCGAAACCGCCGCACACCGGACATCTTTTGGTGACACTACCACGGCGAGTCCCGCGCCCAAACCGATGAATCTAGGAGATTCTGTGAACAAGGAGAGATGTGAGAAAATGAATATGGAGGAGAGGGAAGTCGCAAGAGGGTGAGACCAAGCCATAGTCGACCTCTAGGCTTCCAGGCGCTGTTACAACAACCAGGGAGTGGCTGAGTCTGACGTCATTGTCACTGTTGCAAACGGAGGCATACACTGCTTGCGAGGAAGAAGACAGATTGACGGAGAAAGGAGTGTGTTCCATGAGTTAGGTCCAAATCTTAACCTAATGGGCCGAGCCCGTATTTAGTTTAACTTCTTGAGGGTGGTATCTAGTATTTGGGCTGGAGTTAAGCTATTGGTTTTGGCCTGCTAGTAGCCTAAGTTTTGTGATAAGCCTACTATCCTTTTATAAGAGAATAAAACATGACTTATCTCCAGTTTCTCAAAAGACAAGGTCAGTTCTTGAGGACAAGGTTGTTTATAAGGTGGTGGCATTGATAGGACATCTATGCATATTCTAGAAGAAAGTGGGACCACGGGGGGAGAGTGAGTTTGTTAGTAAGGTGTCATAAGAAGTATGTGATTCTATTAGATATAGGGTAATATATACGAATAGGCTGCTGTGTAAGGGTATTCAGACTTGTGTAAGGAATTGGTTAGGAGAATTATTCTCTGGTAAGAATCGTAGAGCTCTGCTAGGCGTCTTTAACTTCGGTTTAACTTTTCATTTGCTGTTCCTTCGTTGTAGAGCCTCTAAGCTCATATTTACATTCAATAATATACAAAATTACCTTATTTAAATTTGTAATTGAAGACATCGCCGCACTAGTGCTCTATTGTCATACATTTAAATTTTACAAGGACCCCACCCTACATAAGTGCATTATTGTGATGCTTGATTTCTATGCAATAAGTATTTTCTGTTTCTGTTTTCGCATGCCTTTGGGCTCTGACAATAGTGTAGTTTTAATAAATTTACCTGCATTAAAAGTTTTTAGTATGCAATTTAGAACCTTTGTGATCTCGTTACCACCTGCATTAAAAGTTTTAATGCAGGTGGATGTTGCTCTTGATATTGTTGATAAAATCTGTGAAACTTTTCACTACATGAATATTGTATTTACTTTCCTCTAAATGCAGGAAAGTTGTGAAGCATTCCCTGTTCTTCAAAAGAGCATCGTAATTTGCACTGCAGGTCCTCACCTGACATATATGCGTAATTAAGTAATTTGAAGAAAAAATCCATCCTCCTTACATAGGCTATGACCTTTTTGTTGGAGTGTGGGAAGAAGTTCAGTTTCATGTCTTAATTAGACAACTCATTTCTTTGTAAGTCATGGTTTGATTTGATCCAATTCTTATGTCTATGCAATCTACTTTAGGAAGTCTAGAAATGGCAAAACTTGTCACATTATATTAGATGTTAAAGCAAAGCAGTATTATCTAGTTCGAGAAATAGTTGAAAATCTGCGCAAAAATGGGCATCTACAAAAAATCCAACAATGATACCTCGTGAAAATATCCTGCTAGTATTGCATTGTACATGGCTGTCGTAAGTTCTAAATTCATTTTCTGCAATTCATTAACCATCATGTATGCACGTACAAACTGCATTATGAAAGTAAATACAATATTCATTTAGTGAAAAGTTTCACAGATTTTATCAACAATATCAAGAGCAACATCCACCTGCATTAAAAGTTTTTAAAAAAAATGAAATGTAGTTTCCAGTCTAGTCAATTCTGTTTCTGTTTCTATGCAATTATGATACAAATTTACCTGCATTTAGGAAGTAACGAGATCATGATCTTAGTGGAGTTTTCATATACGCTAATACTAAAAAGGAAAGGTTCAATACAATATGATGCAAGTCATAAATAAATAACATAGGTGATTACATCTTAAGCTTGGCAGGTAACAGTCAGCAAGTTCTTGCTCAATGTTGACTCTAGTGGCTGCTTGTGTAATAGATTTGTAATAGATTTGGTTTTAATCTTAAAATTTGAATTTTAGGCCTTACTCAACCCTAAAGTCTTGCTCCCAATACGAGGGATTGCCCAAATCTTAGAAGGGATAATTTGGCCTCTATTAGATGTGGGATATCAACAGATACTTTTTTGTCTGTATGCAATTCGCCCTCTATTGTTTAATTGAGACAGTGATTTAATAAAAAGTCTCATGTTTTCTCTTGAATACCATGTGTTGTATTTGTGACGTGCAACAACAACCAAACCTTATCCACTTAATGGGGTCAGCTACATGGATCAAACTACGTTATAATGTTCTATCATATATTATATCTCTATCCAACTCATTAATCTCTAGATCTTAATAGTTTCTGACTTAGTTTTTCTAAGTCTTCCTCTGCCTTTAGTGATTTGACTACCCTACATCTGATATACTCTCCTTACTATAAATTCTACATGTCTTCTCTCTACATGCTCAAACCACCTAAGCTGAGTTTCCACCATCCTTTTGAAGATAGGTGCTTTGTAGTGTGCTTCTGAGTTCTGACAATGTGCATGCTAACAGATATTAATATGATTAACTGTTAATATAGCTCATTTGATGCATACATTCTAGTAGGCTGCATTAATGCAGTGCTGATGAACTGATTAAGTAATGCTATTTTCTGTAAATAGAAATTTCGAGTGTAAGATTTCATGTGTCAATGAAGTTGCTAATTCGACTATTTTCCTGTAGTATTTTGAAGAAATGAAGCAATCTGGAATCCACCCTTATTATATGTCCCTTATTAGAGATGCAGCTCGGTGCAAATTGGAGAAGGCAAAACAGGTATGGGTGCAGCAAGATGCATTTTACAAGCTCTGGCTGATCCAACTTGAATATTGATATTGATGTGTGGCTAGATGTAGACTTCCATGTTACAATGACTTCCAACAATTTTTATATGACTGAGTTTGTGTAACCATAGCTAACTTCTGAACTTGAAGGCGCTAGGATGAACTTTTGAAATCCTTTTTGGGATGAAATGTGAAAATTTTATGCGAAAAGTTTGAAACCTGCTAATTTTGGCAACTTAAGTTTTGCTAATAGCCCATAACAAGATTTCTCTTCCTTTGTAAATAAATCTGGCTGCTTTAAGTTCTGCTTCAGTTTTCTAACGTCAGCTCAGCTACGTACTAGGTCATAAATAGCTACCTCTTCTAACCGTAAATATTGTCTTTTTTATTCTAGATAACTAATGTTCGTGCCTTCCTTTCTCATAGTATATTTCATAAAATTAGACATCATCACCCGTTCAATTTCACATATTCATTAAAAGATCTGATATATTTACCAAAAACATGAAAATAAAGATAGAACCATGAGCTTTGAAAGGCTATTCATTCTAGTTTTGACAATATATATTTACGATGGACTATCTATTTGGATAAAACCTGTTTTTCCTCCTGTCCTCAATCAGCTTAGGTATTATGAACTGTGAATGCAAGGTTTGGTCATACACAGATTAATTTAATGAAGTAAATACTAAAATTCAGCAAAGAAACAATTTCTTCATCATGAGTAAATATGATAATGCCCAACATGGAGGAAATTGTCAATGCCAATGTGTAACTGTGTTCTTTATTAGTAATGCTATATTTAGTGTTATACTTATAATTATTAATATTTGCGATGTATTGGATATTAAGATTAAGATACTATTTATAAATAGTTAAATACTGCTGTTTTGACTAATGTGATGTATTGAATATTAAGGATATACTACTATTATTGCTATTTCTATGAAGGTTTCCAGTCAGGAAGTTTGACTCTACGGTAGATGAAGCACGTAGGAGATTTTGTGTTGACGACTCTTTAATGGACGAAGGAAAGATCTGCATCATGGGAGTGGATGAAGAGCTGCTTCATAGCTTCGAAGGACATTCTTGTTCAAAAGATTTCATCTTTAGTTTATTTATTTTTTGATGAATATGAATGTACTCAGATCAAGGGAACTTCTTTCTACTGTGATATTTTTTACCCAGCCAAATTTGTTTGCTTCATTGATCCATTCAACTTATTGCTTCTTGTCTTTAAATTGCATCCTTGTAACAAAATATAAGCAATAAGTACATTTGTTTGTTCAAAAAAGAAGTAATAAAGTACATTTATTTGGTTCATATTTTAGATCAAATAAATGTATTTTTTTCCTTATATTTTATTAATTAAATTGCTCCATTAAGTTTGTTGATTCGTTCCACAAGATGTATGTGGGTCCCCCCTCAGCTTTCTAACTGCTGAGTGATGCATGGGGTTGAAATCCCCTCACCCCCGGCCACTACCCCACCTCTCGCGTCTCTCAAAATTTCAGAAATATCCTTAGATTTTAAAATCCGGGACTTGGTTTTGTGCTTAGGATTATAGAATTACGACATACAGAAAAATATGAGATAACACTTCATTAAATCAAATTCAACAAACAAAATAAATTAAAAATATAAATTAAACACAAGTAAGATCGCGAATAAATCAAACTAGTTGCACTCATAAGATGAAGTGCTTCCCTCCTTGAGTTTAAAATGCACGTCGTGAGACGAGTCAAATTTGTCCAAATAGTATGAACAAATCTCACCAAGGTGCATCTAACTCGATGGGTTCATTGGAACTATATTGATCAAATATCGAGAAAATGGTTCTTATATTGATGTAGTTTTGAAGTTTTATCTTGGTGAACGAACTCGTCCATCTGAGCTGATTGTCGGACGACGATACTCAACATTGACCACTCTTCTAGTATCGTTGTAGAAGAGAAGACCATTCAGTTGGTCCCTCAAATTACACAATGTAACACCATCAATGATTCTAAACAAATTGGGTTTAAATTCATTTAAACTAGATAGCGTGTTCTGTTGAAAAGAAAGTAAACCGAACACGCTAATTTATACACACTTTTGTGCATTGTAGACCACAAAAACTAACAATGCATCGTAGACAATACTAACCCCAGACATGTGTATTATGTATTTCTTAATTTTGAATTATAGAATATGAACGTGTATTATACTCATTTTTCATCACATTTGTTTATGGTGTTTTATATTTGTCAGACGTGAGAAAACATAAAAAAATCATGTTCAGATTATAAAATCCAAAGTGTAAAATACATTTTGGATCCGGTATGAATTTGGAGTTTTATATTTGTTCAAATTTCTATAATCCAAATATGTAAATATTTCCAAAATAGGCGTCTAAACTATACAATCCAAACCTATATTTTACAAGTCAAAATTCTCAAAATATATGAACTTGAATTTCATTGTGAAACCTGATATATCAATTCGTAAATAGTTTCCATGTCATATAAATAAATTTTTGTTCAAAGTCATAAAACCATAAACATCCAAAAAAAACACGAAACCATTGAGTAGAATTGTTCAAAATATATATAAAAAACATCCAGAAATTATCCATAATATTACTTACAAAATACAACCAAAGCATCCTACTGTGTGGCGCTTCCCCCTTCCAGTAATGGAAGAAACCTTTAGTCTCCTTGGGAATTTTATGCACAACTTACCAAGTTGGAGTACCCTCCTATACATTCCCACATGAGAACGAGTGCAAAGAGTGTTAGATTGTAATTCATCATTTGAGATTCATTTATTAAATGATGTATGTGATTTATAATAAAAACTATATATCATTAATTAAATGGATTTAAAATGTAGTTTTTTTGCTTATAATAATGACCAGAGGATGTAAGTTACGGTCAAAATACAAAGAACAAATCCAACACTATCTAGAATTAAACAAACATAACTAGCTAGGAAGCAACTTAAAACACTAAATTGGATTAGTCCACCATTGATGAAAGTCAAAAGCTAAATTACTATTTTTGCTTATATCCACCTAAAAGAAAAGAGTTTCACATTGTCCACCAGCTGCCGCAAAGATTGATCTTTGTGCCGTAGAATATGGCCATTCCTTTCATTCCAAAATTACTCATAGTATGCAATGGAAATGATAACAAATATTTATAAAATTTATTTCATTTTATCATTAATTTTTTAAATTGAAAAAAAAATCCTTGATTGTTATGAAATGCATTTTATGTTTTAATATTTTGTAATTTTCATTGATCCTAATGAAATACATACTTCAATATACTATTATCATATCAAGTTTTTATTTAAGGATATTATGTCATTTTATTTACTTTGGTAATATTTTATTCATTTTATAAATTCGCATATTTATTTTCGATCACAAGTTCTTTTCTTTTTCTCTTATATCAAACTACTAAACAATCTCTTCTTTTCTCTATATTTCCTTCAACTACCAAACTAAGTATAAAAAGGATAAAACTTGTCATAGTTTATTTTTCTCAGATATTAAAAGTTGCTTTTATTTTTTCTTGGTTTAAACTGAGTCTTGAGAAGTTTTTTGAGAACTAAAATGGATCTTCACTCTGCCTAATAAGTATAAGACAAAGTAAAAAGTTAATACACCATTTCATATTAATATTAAAATAAATAAATATTAAAATTTATTTATACGCTCGAGTTTGATATGGTTCAATTCCAAGAAAATAATTTGAAATTTAATTCAATTTGAACAATTTTTACCAAAGGATATAAAAAACATATATTCAATTGGTTTTGTAAGGACACACACATTTATAAAGAAATTTTTATAAGGATGCAAACATTTCAATATTTTTACAAGGACAAAAAAACGAAAGTTGATAGTTTTGTATGGGTGAAAAACATATTTAACACTTTATATTATATAAGTTTAATTATAATTTTGGTCCTCTTATTTTTACTCATTCACGAAATTTGTCTCCCATTTTAAAATCATCGAGCTTAAGCCCATCCATCATATTTTTTTACTTAAAATTGGTAATTAATTTGACATAATTTAAATGATGTGACATAGGACGTGATGACATGAAGTAGTGAAAATACAAAAAAAAAAACTTCAATTTCACCATTTTAAAGTATAACAATCTGATAGACGAACCAAAACTGAGTGATTTTAAACCGGACAAACAATTTTGTGAATGAGTAAAAATAAGGAAAAATTGTCATTTTCATCGATTTAGATATAAACAACAAGAGAAAATAGAGGTTTCACTTGGGTGACATAGTTTTTGGTAACATTAGTGACACTAGTGTATTTTAAAGGGAAAAAATACAATAACCTCCCTTGAAGTATGTTCTAATGTCAATGACACCCCCTCTATTTTAAAAAAACATTAACCTCCCCTAATATATAACTCCGTTTAAACACCGTTAGAGGAAAAAGAAAAATAAACTTGTCTTATTCTTTGAAAATTGTTGTATACACATGTTATAAGGCTGAAAAACAGTAGTAAAAGATGAAAATGCCCCCGCGACAGTTAACTACCGAAGTTAAGAATCAGCTGTAGTTAACTCCCGAAGTTCCTTCGGCACTTAACTGCCGATGAAAAAAAAAAACTCTCCATTGACACTTAAGTGCCGATGGAGGTTTTTTTTTTCTTTCCTTTTTTCATCGGCAGTTAACTGCCGAAGGAACTTCGGTAGTTAACTGCAGCCGGTTCTTAACTTCGATAGTTAACTGCCACAGGGGCATTTTCGTCTTTTATTAGTGTTTTTTTACCCTTATAACTCGTGTACAGAACAATTTTCTTATTCTTTTCAATCATTTGCTTATATGAGAAACAGTAACAACATACTTCCTTCCAATATTATGACCAAGTATACCAAATTCCCAAATTGTGTAATTTCTGCATAGTGTAAAATTCTACACCGAACTGAACTATACTTCAAATTGCAAATGTGAACCTGGATAGAGTACCAATCAGCATGAAGGGGTTGAGAAGCCTTTCCTTGATTAATGAGTTGGTGGTGACTGGTGAGACGGTGTGAGTAAATAAAAAAGCATCTCACATCTCAGTTATTTCTTTCCTCTTGATGGCTTTCTAATTAATCCACTTTAAATTTGAATTTCATTTGAGAGTTTTTCTTTGGATTTTCTTTTAATCATAAAATCAAATTAAGGAATTTGAAAGAAACACCCATGAATGAATATGAATATGGTTCTTTCTAGCACAATAAGGAAGAAGAACTAATGAATAGTTGAACGAGAATGAATCTTGTGCACTTAAATTAAGTGTACCTGGAAAATTAGTTATGAACGAGTTCGGTTGTTCTTGTTTTTAAACTTTGTAAACGGAATCTGTTAGTTACTAATTGGATCGTTAAATTGGAGGGTGGTGGATGTCAATTGTTTAAACATTTAAGGGAGCCGAATGTCCAGTTTAAAACTAGAGGGGGTCTAAGTGTCATTTAAAGAGACTTTAAGGGAGGTCTGTGTAATTTTTCTTATTTTAAATGAGAGAGAATAATGGATGAATGATTAAAATAATTATTTTTGAACAATCAATTAAAATAAATTATTTAGATAAGAGAGATTGTTTGATTAAGAGAAATAGACACAATGTCACAAATGTCACCAAAAACCGATGTCACTCAAGTACGATCCATATTAAAAGTGGAAATCGATTCCCTTAAACGATGTATTTTTTAATAGAGCCTAACCAATCATTTCAACACAATCACTTACTTGAAAATTGAAAGAAGAAAATCTTAAATTTATCTCATGATATAAAGATTTATATTAGATTTCTAGTATATCTACTAAGAAACTTTTGTAAAAAGATGAAACATATCATCAAAATCACTTTTTTTGTTGAAAACACCATTAAAATAAGAGCAAATGGTCACTTGAGTCTTTGACTCTGCATCTCGCTGTCACATAAGTCCCTAACTTAGGATTAAATACAAAGAAGTCCCTGACTCTGCACTTCTGTTATCACTTTAGTCCCTGACGTTAAATAATTCTGTTAAGTGTGTCACAGAGACTAAAGTGAAAATAGAAAATGATCATTTTAGTCTCTGAACCAAAAATTAATATCCCCAACTTAAATATCAAATCCCTAAATGTCATACCTAAATCCCGAAAATCTTAAATCCCTAATTTATTATCTTATTTGACAATATTAATATAACATTTTTTTTCTTCAAAATATAGCGTTCTTTTGTTTAAAATTAAAAAATAAAGATTAATAATATCAGCATTATATTTTTTTTACACAATTGGTTGTTTAATACTGTGGACAAAGTTTTACCGTTAAGAATAAAATAAAAATACATAAAACTTTCAATACAATTTATAGAACATACAATATTCAATATATCTCAAGAAAAAAAGTCTACAATGTTTAAGAAAAAGTCACATTTTTTTTACAAGAGAAAAAAGTCACATATTAGTGTATATTTTTTTTAGGGATGACATTTAGGGATTTGAGGTTTAGCTAGAGATTTGAGATTCAAGTTGGGTATATTAGTTTTTTGTTCAGGGACTAAAGTGACCATTTTCTACTTTCACTTTAGTCTCTGTGACACACTTAACAGAATTATTTAACGTAGATTAAAGTGATAATGGAAGCGCAGAGTCAGAGACTTCTTTGTATTTAATCTTGAGTCATAGATCTATGTAACAACGAGGTGTAAAGTCAAAGACTAAAGTTACTATTTGCTATTGAAATAACTCATGAACAATTATTAAAAAAAACTTATTGAACATGAAAAAACTAAATTATTTCATTACAAATTCATTAAAATAACTTATTGAACAAGTTCGTAAAAAACAATTTGTCCAAAAAAAAAGTTGGTAAAAAATAAAAACTTATTGAACAAGAAATTTTTAAAATTATTTCATTACAGAATTAAACTAACATTATTATAGTTCCATAATTTGATTACCTAGTTCATTCACTAATCACACTCTCTGTGGGAGAATTTTGTATACGCCTTTCTTCTCCATCATACTCTTCACGTTCATTTTCATTCATTCTCTTTCTCAGTAGTTGAACTCTCTTGTGAGTGTGAATGTTCTTCGCATTTCTCACTTTAACACAATCACCAACTTCACAAACCGCACAGTTCTTCTTCACATTGTTCTTAGATGCGTGCCCCTATTGCTAGAAAACTATGCACTCTCAGCTCCAATTTTCGTTCACATTTACAAAACAATGCAAAGAAAAACCTTTCATCTCTCAAAATTTCACCTCTTTATGAAGAAACCCATCATCATTTTCATTCTGACTTGAACCTATCAATCCTCAAACACAATCATGTTCCACCCCCAGGTACTAAAAACATATAAAAGTTTCAATTTTTATACCGACCCACATTTTCATTTCTGGTTATTTTTGTATGTTGTTTTTGAGTTATTGGGTTTTGTTTTTTGAAGCGAAATGTGCAAAAAAAAAAGTTTTTTTTTTGTTTTGTTTTGTTTATTTCTGTGTTTTTATGTATTTTTAGTGTGTTAATGTTGTTTTTGTTTACTTTAGATGCAGAGGAGGATTTCTCTGGCTCTGATTATCAGCTTTCTAGCATATTGACCTGTAAGTGTTTGTGAAATTTACTGTGAGAGTGGAAGTCTTGTTTTTTTAGTGTACCATGATGAGAAGAGTGGAGAATTTGAATGTGTTTTTGATTTTTGTGCTTATCTTATGTTAGTTAGTGTTGTTTCTTTCTGTAGCCTCTTCGGCAGAGAAGGTTGACTGTGAGGGAGTTGATGATGAAGAAAAGGAGAAAAGGGTTGTGGAGATACCGCTGATACGGGACATTCTTCATAGTGATTTATCAAAGAAACGGAATGAATCGTCTCGTGAGCGGAAACACAAATGGATTTTCAAAGACACTGGTGGTGAACGATCTGACCGGTTACTCAAAATATGTGCAAAAAAACTAGGAACGACTACTACTGTAGATGTGTTTGGCCACTTGGGTCGAGAAACTGGTGTGAAAGAGTATAATGGATTGATCAAGTTGTGCATAAAGAAGGTCAGGGAGACTAATGATGAAAACGTCTGTATAGAAGAAATGAATAAGATTTATAATCTTTTTAAATTAATGAGGGAATGTGGGTTTCAGCTAGAAGAGCAAACATATCGTCCACTTTTTGAGTATATAATTGACATGGGCTTTGTTCAAGAATTTGAACTTTTCTATGATGTTATCAAAGCCGGTAATCCCAGTTCAATTTCACGATTGGGTTACTATGAAATGTTGCTGTGGATAAGGGTTAACAATGAAGAAATGATCCGGGATATTTGCGAATACATTACTGTGGAAGAGAGTAAAGACACTTCTGCTTTACGAGGTAGGTGAATCTATTTTTCATGTCAGGTTATTTTTGAATTTGTTTCATTTAACTTATTTCTGAAAATTCACTGCACAGTTTTAGCAGTATCATTACAAACATGTGGCAATTTCAAGGATTCCAATACTTTTGTACCCCTACACATGAATCATGATGCTTTTGATGAAATATTCTTCATTTGATGTGCCACCCATATAGCATGTAGTGGGAATACTAAATGACAGGTTCTAAAGGGGTCAATAAATACATCAGATACAAAAGTTTTATGGCATTATACTGCAATTAGCATTTTCTTCTTCTTTTACTTGATGTCTTAGTTATATAAGAACCATGATTGTATTCTAAGTACATTGCTGGCATCTAGCTTTTCAGTAATTAAAGTGATTGTTCCAGGCCTTGGTGGTTCAAAATTAGTGCATGTGGTAACATAATTATCAGAACAATTCTGCTGGAAACTTAGCTATATTCAATCTTGTTGCAGAAAGTTACTTATTGGCTCTCTGTGAAAGTGACCGCAAGACACAGATTTTGGACGTGTTGAAAAATATAGACATAACAAAGCTTAAATCTGCAAAATCTATATCAAATATATTCCAATCATTGGGAAGGCTACTGCTGGAATCAGAAGCGGAGAGTTTACTTTTGGATTTGAGAGCATGTGGTATGATTATAGTGTTGTTTTCGTATCTTAGCTTCTCTGTTGATAATAATGGAGGTGGTAAACTGCTCTGTTTTTTATAAGAAAATTCTGATGTCTTTCTCTTAATTCTCAAATTCTGTTTTGTTTTTGGTGTATTTGCTGACTGTCTGTATTTGAAATTTACATTATTTTATAAAATTTTAAATGCAATTTTAGTTCAATTGTTTGGGCTACATAATAAAATGGTAGCACTTTATTTTAATTTTCATAATTCAGAATTTATAATTTTTATTGATCTTAATGGGAAGTTATTTTGTCCTGTTCTTTTATTTATCAATAAATTTTTATTTATCCTCTTAAATGTGGCAAGCACACTACAGGAATCTGACGCCAATATGTTGAAGCAAAATTTATTATTGATCTGGTGTGTTCTTTTTCCATTTGAGATCTAATAAAAACATTAAGACAACCTTTTACCTGTATCTCCTATAAAACTTTTGTAAAATCTCTTGATTTCTCCATTCTAGAAATAAGTGCTGCCAGACTGGCAATGTTTTATGGTACGGAGTGTTGGGCGGTTAGGAACCAACACGAAAATAAAGTAAGTGTAGCACAGATGAGGATGTTGCGTTGGTTGAGTGGTAAGACTAGACATGATAGGATTAGGAATGATACCATTAGAGAGTCAGATCACATGGAGAGTCAGATCAAAGAGGTAAATGAAGACCTAGAAAAACTATTAGAGAAACTATTAGGAAAGATTTAGAGATTAATGAGTTGGATCCCAATATGGTGTATGATAGAACATTATGGTGGAATTTGATCCATGTAGCCGACCCCACTTAGTGGGATAAGGCTTGGTTGTTGTTGTTGTTGTTGTTGTTGTTGTGGAGTTTTTTGCAAGCCATAACTACCTAGAACTAAAAATCCTTGAGAATGGGGAAGAGGAAAGATGGATACTGCTTACTCAACAACAGTGCAGTTCAGAATTAAGTTCATAAAAGAGTGGTGGAGGAAAAAGTGATGGTAAATGTTGATAGGGTAGGGAACAGAGGAAACACCTGGAGGAGAGGCAAGGCGGAAATATGGTAGGGTTCAAATGATAAGGAGTGGTCAGGGGGATAAACCAATTTGCTCCATAGCCAAAAAGTAATTGATTTTCAACTTAGAAGAAAATATTTAAGTTTGTGAATCAGCTAGAAAGAAGAATCAAGATAGAAAACAAAGTCAGGGGAGATAGAAGTGTATATCAACAATGAGCCAGACTTGGTGGTCAGAAATTATCTGAGATTATATGAGGATTAACTGAGCTATTTTGTAATTCCTACTCAGGATTGGCATTAGAAGCTCAATTCAATTTCCATGTTGAATTCTAATCGCCAAATGAAGTCTGCTATAAATTATGACTAATTTAGGTGGTGTTGAATATGTTGTATCATGTTCCAAAGTTTTATTGTGGTTGCAAATGCACGAATTTAGGTTCTTTTACTGCTTTTCATATATTTAAGTGATGGTGCTAACCTGTTATTCTCCAGAAGGCCTAAGTATTACCTTCTATAAATTCGTTCCCTGTATGCATATTAACGATGATTCTTATGCAATGCAGATTACGATGCAGATAAAATTTCAAACTTCATTGCTAGTTATGCGGTTAGCATTCCAAATTTAGAGGTGAGGAACTTTTCATGAATGCTGATGGTAAACAACCCATGATGACACTGGGTGGCAATTCTGCCTGTCAACAGTTTGCAAGTGTTTTATGGATAATTGCTTTATAATTTATTTTTAATATAAAAGACAAAGAAAGCCGATCCAGTGTTGGGCTCTCTTTATAAAACCACTTCCAAAGTATTTGAAGCTGTTGCAAAAAGAACAGGCAAAGGCAAATGAGATTGTCCAAACATGGAATGCACTTAAACATTTATTATACTCTTTTATACCTGTATCATATAACTAATTTGGCCATTGCCCGTACAAAATTATTATTTTGACTTTACAAATTAAATTTCATAAAAATTGGACAGCTATAAGTATGTATGTGAAAGGTGGTATATATTTTATATTCGAAAAGCCCCCTTACATTGGTTTTAGTATACATGGATGGAGCAGAAAATAATTGTTACCTTCATGATGGCATCTAATAGCTTAATCTTTTATTTAATGAGTGTTCATTGATATGCTACCAAATTCTCTATAACCAAATAAGTTTGACACCCCTGATGCCTTGAGTATCCCAGCACAAGCAGGTTGAAGCCTGGGAATGTTATCTCTAATATTATGTAATATCTTTCTATCTTGTACAGAACAATTTTTTTGCAAATCTAAAGGTTTTGAAGAATTTCAGACATGCTTTAGTCAATTGAGCATTTCCCATCTTAAAACAAATTTTGCAATGTATGCCTTTAAAATATTTCAATATTAATTTTTCCCTATATGACTGCCGGCAAGAAAGTGATACTAAAGCAAGGCATAGTTGCCTAGTTACATAGTATTCTCTTTAAATATGATAGCTTAATAGGGCAAGAAAAAAATGTATGCTGCATATCTTATTGACTGCATGATTTTGTAGAACTATTTTCTGAAAGTGTTGGGAGATACACTGCTCTGTATCTCGAATTAGCGGGCATGGTGGAAAGGATGGAGTGTAGTTGGGAGATTCACTAGCTAATTGAAAAATGTAGAAAAGTATTCGATTTGTTTCACCATATTTTCGACTATGTTTATTAAATGTATGAAACTGCCCTGAAATTTTTGAATTTTTCCATGAGACTTGTGGCCTATTTTGTCAATGATCGGTATATGTTTTCTTATATAACTTGTAATTTAATGTTCGTGTCTTGCTTTTTATCGGTATTATTGATTGTGGAAGGCAAAAAATCCACCATTTCCGACATAAAACCCCAAAGCACTGCCATTCTTCACGAATTGGTCAAGCAGTGTAAAATAATCTGCCACCGCAACCTTCCATGGCACCGACATGGCCTCTTTTTAACAACAGCACTGATATAATAGTAACACACGGTGAAACTATTTTTATTTCTTGCGAAGTTTGATCACAGTCATGAGATGTCGGCAAGTTTTGTTTTTGGTACATTCTATCAGACATAATCTTTACCCACAGTAGTTGTATGTTGCAATTTTTTTTCTTTGGTGTTTTCTTATATGCACTGTTGATAATGTGAAGGTTGAGGATATGGTCTCAAAAATCAAGAATTTGCATGATGTGTTGGAAGTTTTGCTATCATCATCAGCGTATGAAAAGCTCATTCTGTATTGCTGTGGTATGCACAAGGTATAATTTTCTCCTTTATTCATTCTTATAATTTGTGGTTATCAAATAATTGGCATAAACTCATCCATGAGAAGGAAAACGATAACAAGATGAGCGCCCCCGTCAGAGCCCCCACCGAACAATCCAACTCTGCTTCAGGGCTTTGCGCATCACTTACTTGCCTTAACACAGTCCAACAAAATTAACTTTGTACAATTGGAAACAGTAATCCATTTATTATTTGATAAAATAAATGTAATCAAAAGAATTTATTATTTCCAGACTACAATAGTTTTTTCTTCTTTTTTTCCTCCAAGTGACAAGACAATTTTTGGTTCTTCCCTTTCTGTACTTGGCATTACTACCCCATTTGTTATTGACGAAAAATATTTCAGAACGACTAGCTTCGCCCTGTCCACTTGCATTTGAAGGCTTGACTAATCTCATGGATTTCTATTTGTAAGAAAATCATAGAAAGAAAACAAAGTGACATCACCCAATATTGTCTGTCTTCAATATAATATAGGGTTAATAGGTCTTTACCCCCCTGTAATATAGGCCATTTCTGGTTTTCCCCCCTGTAAAATATTTTTTTTGATTTACCTCCCGTAAAATGTTTTTGTTTTGATTTACCCCCCTAATAGGCCAAACAAAAACCAATTTTATTTTATTTTTCAAGAAATTTTCGTTTTTGTTTGGCCTATTAAGGGGGTAAATCAAAACAAAAATATTTTACAGGGGGGAAAACCAGAAATGGCCTATATTACAGGGGGGTAAAGACCTATTAACCCTATAATATAATATACTATGGAAGTGATTTCTTGCTTGACTCTATCTTTTGCGGTACAACTTTGAGATGTGGAAAATTAATTTGCCCCTCGGAGTATGAGTTTAACATGTGGATTTTATTTAATTTTACTTTGATACTTTGAAAAACTTCTTTGTGAAGCCACCATACTAGTAAATTAGTAATTGAACACAGCACTGCACTAGTGCATTATTGTAATGCATTTAAATTTTACAATAACCCCACCTTACATATCACTGCACTAGTGCATTATTGTAATGCATTTAAATTTTACAATAACCCCACCTTACATATATGCATTATTGTGATGCTTGATTTTTATGCAATGTATTTTTTTTCTCTTAGTGTTTTCATATGCCTTTGGGCTCTGACTAGACTGGAAACTGCATTTAATTTTTTAATTTTTTTTAAATTTAATGCAGGTGGATGTAGCTCTTGATATTGTTGATAAAATGTGTCAAGCAGGCTTTGAGCTGGCTACTCATGTGTTACAATCCATATTACAGATTTGCGAGGAAGCTTATGATTATATTTTGGTA